>Ga0214919_10000443_pt1 | contig 70964 bp, 56 predicted proteins | sample LL1503_MetaG_FD_177994 | JGI IMG/M metagenome (GOLD analysis project Ga0214919, IMG submission 177994) | Freshwater microbial communities from Lake Lanier, Atlanta, Georgia, United States - LL-1503 | ecosystem: Environmental > Aquatic > Freshwater > Lake | place: USA: Georgia | collected... | reverse complement strand
AACGAGCTTGGAACATTTTCCAATATATTTTGCACTTGTGAAGACAAAACCAACACCGTTTGCAGGCACATGGCAGCTGTATTATTTATGTATGAGAAAATTTTTATTGAAAAAAACAGGCCTTCAGATTGGGTGAGAATTGTAGAAGATTCTCAAACTTTTAGAAAAAGTTAATTGTAGAATATCGGCCATTATCACAAATACACCGAGAATGAAGATAATTCGTAATTTCGCTTTATGATTTATGAATTCAATGGCTATCGCCCTGTCATACACAAATCCAGTTTTGTTCACCCACAAGCTTCAGTAACAGGAAATGTTACAATTGGGAAAAATGTTTACGTAGGTCCTGGTGCCGCTATTCGTGGCGACTGGGGAGAAATTATAATTGACGACGGTTGCAACGTGCAGGAAAATTGCACCATTCACATGTTTCCAGGCACTAAAGTTCACCTGCAAGCTGGCGCACACATTGGTCACGGCGCAATTATTCATGGTGCAACAATTGGAAAAAATTGTTTAGTTGGAATGAATGCTGTGATTATGGATAATGCTGTGATTGGTGAAGACTCAATAGTTGGAGCATTAACACTCATTACCGCAGATACAATTATTCCAAAAAGAAAAGTAGTAGTGGGCAACCCGGGCGCTGTAATAAAAGATGTGAGCGATAAAATGATAGAATGGAAAACAAAGGGAACAGAATTATACCAACAATTACCCAAAGAATGTCAAGCTACTTTAAAAGAATGCGAGCCAAGTCGATTTGCGCAACCATTCCAACAGGGGCAACAAGCGATTTACAAAACATGGAACGAAAAAAAGTAATTTTATTTTAAGCATAAATAAATTTCAGTGGAAAGAGTTCAAATCATCGCAATCGTTGCAAGCATTTTATTCATACTATTCATTGCGCGATTAATATTAAGAGGGAAACTGCGTGAAGAATATGCAATTATTTGGATTGTATGCTCCATTCTTTTAATTGTCTTTTCATTTTGGAGAAGTGGACTTGATGTGGTTTCCAACTTCATTGGAATTAAAGCACCTCCAAATTTAGTTTTTACTGGTGCTATTTTTGCAGTGCTCGTTTACCTTCTCCATTTGTCGGTAGTAGTTTCCAAATTACAAGAACAAAATAAAAAATTGGCTCAAGAAATTGCTTTAATGAATGAAAAATTAAGAGATCCTAACAACTAAAAGCGGAATACTCTAATTGAACCATGAATCAATTCACAAAAGAAGCTGAAATTTTTGGTCGCTACCTTTTAGATGGACAAACTCCTAATGAAAAATCAATTTCATTGTATGAAACTGCAATGCAACTCCGTCCAATTACAATCGAGAGTGAAGAAAAAATACTTCGCTTTATTTTAAAATATCCAAAAACAATTGGAATGGTTGATAGCGCATTTGCGTTCTCAAAAAAGAAAAGTGCTGTGCGAAGAAAAATTCTATTTATGTCCGCCATTCTTGAAACACAACCTGCTTATGCAGAACTTTTCCTTCCACAGGAAAGAAATTGGACCTACACTATTTATATTTTATGGGTGGGATTTCGGGCCGTATTAAAAGCAGTTGCAGGACGTTTCCTGCTGCTATTTTTCTAACTAATCTTCGTGACCCTTCACCTTAAATTTACCATTCTTCCAAAGAAACTCTTCCTGCTCCTGTGCCTTTTTCGCTGAGTCACTCACTTCTATATTTTCTAGTTTAGTAAGATCTGGTTGACCGGCATTAACCCAAGCTGTATACCATAAACTACCAACCATAATTATAGAAGCGCGCATCCTGCGCTCCACCATTCCATTCAACATCTGACTATAAGCCAAAGTATATTCTTCACTATAGGTTTTAACTGTAGTATTTCCACGATTTACAAATGCATATTTCCGATCAGGTGGAGTAGTTGCATTTAGCTTCGACTCAAAATTAAAAACAGAGTCCAATGCAAAATGACTTTGATGCACAATTTCCCAAGCTACATTTATTGGTGATTCCACATAGGCAGCCCTTCCCACAAAATAATCATATTTATCAGCTAACATTTCTGGAATACTTGACTCCCAAAATCCATGAATACCAACTTGATTTGAAAACTGACCATTGTAATTTTCTGTGGTATGTAATGGAACATGTGCATCACCAACATAATGACCAATCTCAGCAGAAACCTGAAGTATTTTATCCACATCGCCATCTTTAAATGCTTGCTTTAGACGGAAAGTCATCACATCTATCCACCACGGTACAATTCCATAAGCATTCAAAGTATCTTCTGAATATTTAGCAACCGCTTTTTTCCATAATCGAGGTACGCTGTCAAAACAATTTGGACCATAATGGTCAATGTCGATATAATGACGTGGTGCCTCTTCTTTATAAGCATACCTGCGCATATCAGGATCAACCGCATGACTTGTAATGTATTCAATGTGTTTTTTATAAAAACCCAACATTTCGGGAGGCAAAGTAAAAACCGCCATCCTATTTATTTTCTTATGACCATAAAAACCCCAAGACTTCGCTTCATGTTTTGGAAGTAAAAACAAGAAAATACCAAGAGCAAGTGAAAAAAATAAAGTAATCCGTATTAGCGTTTTCATTTTAACAATTTAATAAATGTTCATTTAATAATTCATATTAACAAGAATGCCTTTTTCAAGAACAGGAATGCAGTTTGTTAAATCCTTTTGTAAGCAATAACGAATATCATCTTTTAAATTCAATTTATGAAGCCGTTCTTTATGGGAAGCGCGGCTAAGAAATTTTATTGGATTTTTACTTGCTAGTTGGTACAGATAATCTAAAGCAAGAGCAGCATCACCGAGTTTAAGGTCGGGATTTCTTTTGAGTAATTCAAAAGTCATTGCACCAGCAAAAAGCGAGTCTTCTAAATTAAACCGATTTTTCCAACCAGAGCAAAGCAATAAAATATTTTTATTTTGAGTAACTAACCAATCACAAAGTGCGCTAATATTTGTGAATGCTCCAATGACAACCTTATATGCGTTTTTTGAAACCTCAATTGCCTGTGTCCCATTTGTAGTGGTTAACGCGATGGTTTTTCCAAAAACATGATCGCCCATATAATCGTAAGGTGAATTACCAAAATCAAAACCATCTACTTTTATTGCATCCCGTTCGGCGCCAACAAGAATTCCTTTTTGCAAGTAGCTCCTCGCCTCTTCTATGGTAGCAACAGGAATTATTTCTTTTGCTCCATGCTGAAAAGCAGTACAGATGGCAGTGGTTGCCCTGAAAATATCTATAATTACCACTATGTTTTCTTCCTCTTTGTATAAAGAATACAAATGGGGAGAAAAGCAAGCGTCAACCTTAACCACTGATTTTTCAGACATAATTAATCAAATGTATTTCAAATCGAAATAGAGACCTGAAAATAAATTTTTATTTCTTGTAAAATGGAAGCTTCACTATTTTTGCTTTCAATAATTTATCACGGACTTTTATAAAAATTTCACAATCAAGTTTTGCAATTTCTGTTTTCACATAGCCCATTCCTATACCTTTTTGTAAAGAAGGCGCTTGCGTTCCAGAAGTAACTTTTCCGATAGTTGCTCCAGTTGCATCCGTAATTTCATAATCGTGGCGAGGAATGCCTCGATCAATCATTTCAAATGCAATAAGTTTACGAGCAACACCCTTTTCTTTTTGGTCTTGCAAAAACTTTTTATCAATAAACTCCTTATTGAATTTTGTGACCCAACCTAAACCTGCTTCAATTGGAGAAGTTGTGTCATCAATGTCATTTCCGTACAAACAAAATCCCATTTCCAAGCGTAGTGTATCTCTGGCACCAAGACCAATTGGTTTAATCCCGAACGCTTCTCCCTCAGTAAAAATTGAATCCCAAATTTTATTCGCCACTTCGTTGTCAAAATAAATTTCAAATCCACCAGATCCTGTATAGCCCGTATTTGAAATGACAATGTTTTCTTCTCCTGCAAATTTTCCCTTCACGAAATGATAATAGGGTACAGCATCTAATTTAACATCCGTCAAGCGTTGCAGCACTTCCATTGCTTTGGGACCTTGTACTGCAAGAAGAGAAGTGCGATCAGAAATATTCTTCATCTCAACACCAAATGTGTTGTGTTTTGTAATCCAATTCCAATCTTTTTCTATATTGGAAGCATTGACAACAAGCATGTATGTTTTTTCATCAATCCTATAAACCAAAAGATCATCTACAATTCCTCCTGCTCCATTTGGCAAACAAGAATACTGCACACGACCATCATACAATTGAGCAGCATCATTTGAAGTTACATATTGAATGAGATCAAGCGCTCTATCACCTTTGAGAATAAACTCACCCATGTGAGAAACATCAAAAACACCAACTCCAGTTCTAACGATTGCATGTTCCTCGTTTAAACCAGTATAAGAAACAGGCATGTTGTATCCTGCAAATGGAACCATTTTTGCGCCAAGGGAAATGTGTTTAGCACTAAGTGCCGTATTTTGAAGTGTAATTGTGTTGCTCATGATTTTTATTTAATTAGGTAACAAATTTAGCATTAATTGAATGGCAAAAAGGATAGAAAACAAACAACTTAAAATAAAAATCAAGGACAAATTAGCTATTGAAAAGTCCATATAAAGTAATTGAACCTTTTGAGTAGTTATTTTACTTAAATTTAGTAAAATTAAAAGATACTATTTTTTATATATTTGATAGTCAATTCAACTGGATTTAATATTTAGGTCAATGATAGCAATCCTTTAGTAGAACATATGTATAAAAATACGTAACATTACAATTATTGTTAAGAATTTGATTCTACAAGCCCACATTTTAATATAATAACCTTATTTTTGGATATAATTGATGACCTATTTATGATAATTAAAAATCGTTTTGTACTAAAATCAACATTGCTTATTAGCATTATGTTGATGGCAACCTCGCTTTTTGCAATATCTCCAGATTTGCATGTGAAATGGTCGTTTTCAGCCAACAAGATTAATGATTGTGAATATGATTTACTATTAAAAGCGCAAATTGATAAAGGGTATCACCTCTATTCACAAATCGAAACCCCAGACGGACCGCTTCCTACACTTTTTAAATTCGACAAATCGGATAAGTATGAACTAATAGGAACAACAATAGAGCCCAAACCAATTGAAAAAGCAGAACCTGTTTTTGATAACCAAGTATTGCGGTACTTTGAAACTACTGTAACTTTTAAACAAAGAATAAAAGTAAAATCAAGTTCAAATTTTAGTATTACAGGAGCAATTGATGGTATGGTATGCAACGAAGGCAGTTGCGTTAACTTTTTTCCATCACCAACTTTTTCGATTCAAATTAGCGGAGCAAATTGTACAGGAACGGTAAGCACTCCTGTTGAGACAGTGACTCCTGAAACACCAACAATTACTGCAAAAGATACTACTACAAAGGTAGTTGAGCAGACTCCTACACCAGTTACACCCAATAACAGTAATGAAGATGGGGAAGAAAAGGATAATAGCAACGGAACTTCTCTATGGGCGGCTTTTCTTGGTGGCTTAGCAGGAGGATTAATTGCACTGCTTACACCCTGTGTATTTCCTATGATTCCGATGACCGTTAGTTTTTTTACAAAACGAGCACGAACTAGAAAACAAGGTATTCGTGATGCATTGATTTATGCTTTATCAATAATTGTAATTTATGTTTCGTTAGGATTATTAGTAACATTAGTTTCAGGAGATGCGATGGCATTAAATCAACTATCTGCTAACATCTGGTTTAATTTAGCATTCTTTTTAATTTTCCTCATTTTCGGAATTTCTTTTTTAGGCGCTTTCGAAATAACTCTCCCATCTGCATTCGTAAATAAAATTGATAAAGCTTCTGACAAAGGTGGCTTAATGGGAATATTTTTCATGGCCTTTACGCTTTCATTGGTTTCCTTTTCGTGCACGGGTCCAATTGTGGGCACTGCACTTGTGCAGGCATTAAGTATTGGAATTACAGGACCGCTATTTGTAATGTTTGGATTTTCGTTAGCACTTGCCTTACCTTTTGCGCTATTCGCAATGTTCCCTGGTTGGTTAAACTCACTTCCAAAATCAGGCGGATGGTTGAATTCCATAAAAGTAGTTTTGGGTTTACTGGAATTTGCTTTAGCATTAAAATTTCTCTCGAACGTTGACCTTGCCTACCACTGGGGAATTATTACCAGAGAAGTATTCTTAGCAGTATGGATTGTTTGTTTTTCAATCATTGGGTTTTACTTATTGGGTAAACTTAAATTTGCGCATGATAGCGGCGAACTCAACTATATCTCTGTTCCAAGAATCATTATTGCAATCTTAACATTTTCATTTGTAATTTATATGCTTCCTGGTATCTGGGGTGCTCCAGTGCGTGTATTAAGCGGAATACTTCCTCCAGCTTATTACAGTGAAAATGCAAGTTATTTTTCGAAACATGAAAAGAGTATTGCAATTGAAGGTGTTAATCAAGAAGAATGTCCTTTGCAACTGAATTGTTTCAAAGATTATAAACTAGCGCTGGACTATGCTAAAAAACAAGGCAAACCATTAATCGTAGATTTTACTGGTTACAATTGTGCAAACTGCCGAAGAATGGAAGACAATGTATGGCCTGACCCATCTGTGATCAATCAATTGAGAAACGATTATGTTATCGTATCACTGTATTGCGATGATAAAAAAGAGCTTCCTGAAAACCTTAAATACAAAACAAAAGATGGCATTAGCATTGAAACCTGGGGCCACAAGTGGAGTCAATTGCAAATTGACAAATATGGATCGAATGCACAACCACTATACATTCTTTTAGATACAAATGAAAAAATGCTTACTGATTCAGCTTATGGCTATACACCAGTAGACAAATATGCCTCATACCTAAGAGCAGGAAGTACTGAGTTTAAGAAAAGGTTGAGTAAAGATTCGACAAAGTAAGTAAGCTAATATTTTCTTAATTCGAAATTTTTTCCAAGATAAACTCGTCTTACTTGTTCGTCATTGGCCAACTCTTCTGCAGTGCCTGCTTTAAGAATTTTACCTTCAAATAATAAATAGGCACGATCGGTAATAGACAATGTTTCGTGAACATTATGATCGGTAATTAGAATACCAATATTTTTTTTCTTTAAACTTGATACAACATTCTGAATATCTTCCACTGCAATTGGATCAACACCGGCAAAAGGCTCGTCGAGTAAAATAAATTTAGGGTCAGTTGCAAGCGCCCTTGCTATTTCTGTTCTACGCCGCTCACCACCTGAAAGCGAATCGCCAATATTGTAACGAATGCGCTGCAAACCAAATTCGTCGAGTAAACTTTCCAGCTTTGAATTTTGTTCCCCTCGTGTAAGCTTGGTCAATTCCAAAACAGCTTTTATATTTTTTTCAACACTAAGTTTTCTAAAAATTGAAGCTTCTTGAGCAAGGTAACCAATTCCCAATTGAGCTCTGCGATACATTGGTTCGGTGGTGATATCTAAATCATCTAAATAAATTCTACCACCATTGGGCTTTATCATGCCCACGATCATATAAAATGAGGTTGTTTTCCCTGCTCCATTAGGTCCTAGCAAACCCACAATCTCTCCTTGCTTCACATGAATTGAAACATCCTGTACAACAACACGATTTTTGTATTTTTTTAAAATATTTTCTGCACCAAGAATCATAAAATTAACCCTGTTTATTTTAACGAAGATACGAATTGCGAAGGAGTAGCACCATTAGAAAAGTACTTGTAAAGAAATCCTCAATCCAACAGGAGAAACATCCGGGTGGTCCAAATAATTCAAACGCCAAAAACAATCGACTCGAAAAAATTTAAAAATATTTTCTATCCCAGCACCTGCTTCCATATACGGCCCTCGATTGAGTGTATAAAGATCGGATGGAAATACTAACTCATTTCTATTTTCATCACGCACATTTCCCACCAGAAATTTAAAAGTTCCGACTTCCCTCCATTTTAATTTTCTCATCAATGGGATATGGTTTAGAAAAAATCCTTCGAAATGATGAATCAATGTTGCTGTAGCGTATTGATCGCTGACAAATTCAAAATAATTCATCATGTTGAAAGCCGACCAATCATAAACATATGTTTCATTTCCAGCGTGAATCGTCATTAATGTATAAGGTACTTTACCCCATGTTTTTCCAACTTCGCAGATGTAATTAGTATAGCCAAATGCCCCAAAACGTACTCGATCATCTATATTTAAACTAAATTTTCTGTACTGGTACTGACTTCCAAAAACACCCTTTAAGCCCTCCACATATAAAAATTGAATAACTGGCGCCTTTGTTCCAACGCTAACCCTGGTAAATGATCCATCAATATAATTATCATGATAGGCAAAGCGAACTCCTAATTTTACCTCACTGGTAGTAATTCGAAACATTTTTTGCTGCGTTCCATCTGCCAAATTTTGTATATAAATGGAAGGTGCAATTGGATAAATATTTCTTGTAGTAAAAGTTAATTTGGTATCAAATCCTTTAACCCATTCGCGCTCATAATAATAATCATACTGCTCTACTTTCGTGAAATTATTAAACGGCGACCTACGGAAAATTGTGGCCAACACATTGTCAGATGTAAATGCGTTATTGCTCAATCCAAGAATCTCATTGTCGTTTTTATAATTAATACCTGTAAGTCGACGTGGTGATTTTGTGATAAATGTTTTGTAAGCTATATTATATTTAAACATCTCATCGCGTAAACCATAAGCAATGTAACCACTAGCTTCAAACCAAGTACTAAGTTTATCACTTGTTCTTCCACCCAACCTTAAGCGTGTTCCTTCGATTGGATTTCCACTAATTACTTTAAACATTGGACCAAACTCAAACAAACCTACAACCCTATAACCAGTAGTTAAAGCAATCAAAATAGTTTCCCACGATTTATAAATTTTGAGTGACTGCACAGAATCAACCATTTGATAAATACCCTTTTCGGTTTTATTGAGTGAATCGTGCCGATTGTTTACCCAAAAAGTATCGTTTCTGCTTTCTGCTCCCTCCTCAACAAATATCGCATCGCTTTTTTTATAAAAATCCAGATCCTGCGGTTTATTTATTACAATATTTTTATAAGAAGTGCTTTTCCTTCCGTAAAAGCCAACCGTCTTTTTTGCAATGTTAAAATCTGCAATTATACGCTCCCGAATCATCAACCAAGCACCAACATTATTGTCATATTCCTGAACCACATAAAAAGCATTCACATAATTAATATTGGCGTCATCCACAATATTCATTTCTAAACGAGCTACAGCCCATGCTGTATCAGCAATCCAAACATTACCATAAAATAAAAGTTCTTGTTTACGTCGGGGCTTAAACTGAATTTGATAACACCAATGCCCGTTGATGGTGGTGCTATCCACTAAATAAAATTTATAAAATGAAACGCCATTAGTTGAAATTGGACTTACAAATGTCTTCCCAAAAACAAGAATGTTGTTATCATAAATATTTACATTCTGATACATATCGCCAGTAAATTGAGCAACGCTTGCATCCTCCAAGCCCGAAACTTTAGAGCCTTTTATAATTTCTCTTTTAAATTTCGGATTTTTTAAATAAAAATAATCAGAAACCGTTTCACTGAAGAAAAGTGGCAAATGTGGTTTTTCGCTTGGATTAGTGGAATCAATGCCATCAAAAATAAATTTAACCGGCTTTAAAACTTTCCTACTTTGAAACTTATCATCAATATTATTCAAATCAAATTCAAGTTTATTATAAGCTTCGTATTGATAAGCATCCAATTTTTCTTTATCGTTATTAATTTTATTTTTATAAACTTTTTTAAGAATTATTACAGCTGGATTTTCACCAGGAAGTATATCGACAACAGCAAAGTCAATGGACCTTGGCTCCATTGGAATATTAATAATTTGAGTTATCCCGGACTTGACCTTTATGGTTTTTGCTTTGTACCCAACATAAATGGAACGAATGGAATCTACAGGGCCTGTAATTTGAAATGAAAATTTACCATCAATATCAGAAACACAACCTTCGTTAGTACCCACACCTACCACAGTGACAAAGGGCATGACTTCATTTTCTATGGAATTATAAACCTTGCCTGAAACTCGTGTAATTTGTGCAGCACTACCGAGCGTAAGTAAACATAAAAAAAGAGAAAATAAAAAATTGAGCTTCATTCTTTAGTTGCGAAATCAGTTTGAATAATCTAAAAAAATACAGAACGAATATACTACTAGAAGAGGGATAATTAAGACCTTAAAAATTGTTAAATAAATAATATTTTACAGGAATGAGAATCGTCAATTATTTTTTTCTAAAAACTATTGCAATTGGTGCACCGGTGAATTCGAAATTATCTCTTATTTTATTTTCCAAAAAACGCTTATACGATTCCTGCACATACTGTGGGTGATTACAAAAAAATGCAAACACAGGCGTTTTAGTTGGCAACTGTGAAACATATTTAATTTTCACATAGCTGGCCTTAAAGCTTGGGGGTGGTGTATGTTCAACTATTGGAAGCATTACATCATTCAACTTAGACGTTGGAATGCGACGAGCACGATTTTCAAAAACCATCATTGCTAATTCAATCGATTTCAAAACGCGCTGCTTAGTTGTTGCACTTGTAAAAAGAACTGGAACATCTTTAAATGGTCTTATTTTTTCTAAAATGCGTTCCTCAAACTCTTTGGTCGTCTTATGTGTTTTCTCTACCAAATCCCACTTGTTTACAAGAATTACAATTCCCTTTTTATTATTAATTGCGAGGTGAAAAATATTCATATCCTGACCTTCGAATCCTTCTAACGCATCAACTACCAATAAACATATATCACATTCCTCAATAGCTTTGATGGTGCGCATGACCGAATAAAATTCCAAATCCTCATGAACTTTAGTTTTCTTACGAAGACCTGCCGTATCCATCAACATTACATCAAAACCAAAACCATTAAAATGAGTATCAATGGTATCTCTTGTAGTTCCTGCTATGTCGGTTACAATATGTTTCTCTTCACCTATCAAGGCATTAAGAATAGAAGATTTACCAGCGTTAGGTCTGCCTACAATGGCAATCTTTGGAATTTTAATTTCTATCGCTGGTTCTTCAGGATTAAGGTGCAATACCAATTCATCCAATAACTCTCCAGAACCTGCTCCATTCACTGCTGATACCGGATAGGGATCGCCCAATCCTAATTTATAAAATTCAGCCGCAGCAAAATTTTTATCGCCTGTGTCAACCTTATTAGCAATTAGAAAATGTTTCTTTTTACTCTTACGAATTATGTTTGCTACAATTTCGTCCAGGGCTGTAATTCCTTCCATGGCATCAACAACAAATAAAATAATATTTGCCTCTTCCATAGCAATTTCAACTTGACGACGAATTTCTGCTTCAAAAACATCGGCTGAGCCCTCAGAATACCCACCAGTATCCACAACAGAAAATTTTCTTCCATTCCATTCCGAATGACCATAGTGACGATCGCGTGTTACGCCCGAAATAGCATCTACAATTGCCTGACGGTGACCAACTAAGCGATTAAAAAGTGTGGATTTGCCCACATTGGGCCGACCAACTATTGCGATTAAATCTGACATTGGTCGCAAAGGTAAGGTTTACTAAGGAGTTCTGTAAAAACTCCTGCAAAACAATTGTTACTATAAAAATTGCTCAAAAAAACCTTAATTCACAAGGGCCAAAACTGTTACAATGGCTTGCAAAATTATTTATCAATCGTCAATACGATTATAAGTATTGATTCCTGCAGCACTTACTGGATTTTTTCTAGCCAACATATTATCAGGAAAAAAAACGGCATAAGATGACCAACCTAATTGGCCTGCACGAACATCGGCTTTGTAATAATCAGTTGAACAAATTTGCGCACCAGAAGAAAATGCTGCATTCATATTAGAATAATCGCCCGAGCGTGCTTGAACTGTCCCAGCATCGCAACGTGTACGAACTATATAACCTTGCTCAACATAATTATGTATTTGTTGAAAATCAGCAAGGGCATCATTCAAAATTACAAATGCTGCTTCAGGTGTTCCAGGTTGAGCATATACAAACATGGCTCTCCCTGAAAGGGAAGGATGATTTTGAATATAATAAGCTGTACAAGCACCTTCCATAATAAAAATTATTTTACCGCGGCTCTCTTTGAGTGAAGGCCATTTCTTTGCTAAAGCCATTTCCTCCAAAGTGGAACAAGAACCTCGTAGGTCATCAGGCGTAAGTATTCCTTCTAGATCATTGCCAAAAACAGATTTTAATTCATCGTCAATAGCATCAGCTGCGGTCACATCAAACTGAGGTGCGGTTTGAAAACCTTGCGCAGCAAGTGTTGGATCGTCACCTGGGGAATCATTTTTTGTTTCCACATTTATAAATAATGGAACATGATTAGGATGTAAGGATGACCAAGTTTTTATTTCTTGTAAAGCCGAAACAAAAGTGTAATGATGTGTATTATAATCAATGTCCTTGATGTGAAGCACCTTAAAACCAGGCATTGCAAGCTCAGGAATTCCCGATGTGGAATCAAGACCTACATAGGAATTAATTTGTCGCGTATTAAAAGCACCGCCTTGTGGATCATAATATATATCGAGCTCAAAACCACGAACTTTATAATCGTTTAACTGATCTGCTAATGGCAAATGAGAATAATCTAATTCAGCAGGATTTAAATTAGGGGGCAGAAAAGACACGATGGACTGCAAAAAGGAAAATATGGTATCAGTAGTTCTTATTCGATAACTATTGTGAGATGCTATTATTTGTAGCTCATTAAGATGTAGCGCCTCGTCTTGGTCAATTAAAGAAACAAAAGGATCACGAGAGCAGGAAAATAAAAAAAATGAACCCGAAATAATAAGAAAAACACATTTCATAAATGTTCAATTTGTGAAATACTAAAGTACTAAATATCCAATAGGAAAACGGTAACCTACTATAAATACCCGTAGCGCTTCAATTGTCGTTCCGAATCGCGCCAGTCTTTATCTACTTTCACGAATAATTCTAGATAAACTTTCTTCTGTAGAAATTTTTCAATATCCAACCGTGCAACAGTACCTAGTTTTTTAATAGCACTGCCTCCACTACCCAAAATGATTCCTTTTTGTGATTCACGCACAACAAAAATAATGGCACGGATTTTTACAATGATATCATTCTCTTTAAATTCTTCCACAACAATTTCAACTGAATAAGGAATTTCCTCTTGAAAATTTCGTAGAATTTTTTCTCTGATAATTTCAGCGACAAAGAATTTTTCCGGCTTATCTGTTAATTCATCTTTTGGATAATAAGCAGGATGCTCGGGAAGTATGGCAATAATTTTATTAAAAACAGCGGCTGCGTTCTTTTCGTTCAATGCAGAAATTTTCATAATTTCTGCATTCGGTAAAAGGCGCTTCCATCTGATTTCCTCCTCATCGGCTTTCATGGTAACAACCAAATCTATTTTATTCAACAATAAAATAATTGGAGCTTGAATTTTCTTAATTCGATCAAAGGTTTCAGGTTCTATTGATTTATCGTCGGTCAGATCTACCACCAACAAAAGGATATCGGCATCAGCTAAAGCAGAACTTACAAATTGCATCATTCCTTCTTGCAATTTATAATTCGGTTTAAGAATTCCAGGCGTATCAGAATAAACAATTTGAAAATCTTCTCCGTTCACAATTCCCATTATTCGATGGCGGGTCGTTTGTGCTTTAGATGTAATGATTGATATCCGTTCACCAACCAATGCGTTCATAAGCGTACTCTTCCCTGCATTTGGATTTCCAATGATATTTACAAAACCTGCTTTGTGCATTTGACAAAGGTAGTCAAAGCCCGTGGGGGACGATAACGAGTACTCCAATCTTTTTTCCCTAGTACTGTGTAAATAATTAAATTTCAAATTAAATAAAAAAAATCTAAAATCTAGAATACCTTTTGAATTAGCAGCGCTAGCAGACCAGATATCGAAATTTTTGGTTGGGGATTTGGGGAGGATTGAGACAGAATGGGCTTTTCTCTTGTGTTAAATTGAGAATATTTTAGTGAAAATATCTTCGACACCTATTGACTTCCTGCTTATTCTGCTATATCTTGCTCTTAATAACTAGTATTCCCCTAAAGGGAAATATTTTTTCAAAATAGCCCAATGAAAAATTTCCCATTTCATTTATTTGTTTTTCGCCAATTATTTGGCGTAACTTTTAAAAGAGTAACCGTAGACCAACGGCAAATAATGTCGCCCGATTAGATTTGTCGAATTCTATTTTTAAATGGTCTACTTTTAGGTAAGCTTACCCTGCTACCGACGAAGTGAACATTGAATGCAATGTGCCGGATGGAACGATTGCCGTTCTAAAGTTTTTTGACATGAATGGCCGATTATTAATCACAAAACAACTTGCATCTGGTCAACAATTAGTAACTTTAGATGTACATTTTTGGCATGCAGGTGTTTATATGTATGAAATGATTGTAGATGACAAGATTATTTCATATCAGAAAATGGTCATAACCAATAAATGATGAAACGGATTACATACCTAATATTATTCCTGTTTGCGATTCCTTTTATTTCGGAATCGCAAACATGGAATTCATTGGGCAACGGATTTTTTAACGGTGGGGTTTCTTGTTTGAGTAGTCATGAGAAATTATTCATAGGAACCGGAGGAATCAGTGGTTGCACGTTAGCAGGCTATCCTGCTAATGGAATTGTTTCTTTTGATGGAAATGGCTTTGATTCCCTTGGTGCTGGTGTTGGAGGATTTTCCGGTTATGCTAACTGTGTTGAATGGTATAATGGGAAATTGATCGTTGGAGGCAATTTCAATTATGGAGGTGGTCCAACACAATGGAGTATTCCGTTTACTGGGAATATCGCCATGTGGGATAGTGTCAATGGTTGGAGTTCAATTACTCCATTGGGTAGTCCTGATAATCCTATAAGTTCAATTATTGAATATCAAGGAAACCTTTATATCGGCGGATATTTTTTGAATGTAAATAATATCCTTGTTAATGCAATCGCCAAATGGAACGGAACTTCCTGGTCGAATGTGGGTGGCGGAGTTTCTAATGGCAATCCACATGTGAATAGTATGGCAATGTATCATGGACAACTTTACATCGCCGGTGGATTTCAATCAGCAGGAACAAGTAATATCCCCGTTTGGTATATAGCCCGATGGAATGGAACACAATGGGATTCTGTTGGGCGTGGGATGAATAACTACGTAATGGACCTTGAGGTTGACACAGTTCAAGATGTATTATATGCGTGTGGCGGATTTACGCGTGCAGGAGATACCGCCGCTTATGGTATAGCAATGTGGAATGATACGATATGGTCCCCTGTCGGAAGTGGCACAGATACATTATGGGGTACACATTGTCTTGCCTTGTACAATGGTGAATTGTATGCTGGTGGAGGAAATGTAACAATCACCACGCAGGGGGACACAATAAAAAACGTTTATAAATACAATGGAATAAAATGGATAAGTGTTGATGGAGGGGCGAATAACACCGTTGAGGAAATGTGTGTTTTTCAGGGTAATTTATACATAGGAGGATATTTCTGGCAAGTTGGGAATGGTATTCTTGCTAGGCGCATTGCTTGTTATGGAACGACTTGTCCTTTAGGAGTTGGAATTTCAGAACAAGCGCCGCCTGTTCCATTTAAAATGTTTCCGAATCCTAATGACGATGTTTTGCATATTGAAAGTGAAGAGACTCGGCAGATGATTTTTCGTTTGAGCAGCGGCGATGGTAAAATTATTTCGGAGAAAAGGTTTTTTAGCAAGTTGGATTATTCGACTAGAAAATTGGCGATAGGAATTTATACTGTGCAGATTTGTTTGAGTGATGGAAGTCGTTGTCATACAGAGAAGCTGGTTGTAAAGTAATACAACTCCAATAAATTCTTTAAAACAAAAAAAACCGGAAGATTTCTCAACCGATTTAATCATTTGTAGCGGGAACATCCGCCGCGGCGGAGAACCTATGATTTTAAGTATTCCTCTTTTATCCTTTTTATAAATTCACGACCTACACCGCTTTTAAACCATTTTTCCCTCTTCATTACCTCGATGCGTGTTGGAAAATTTTCTGAATAAAGTAAAATCCAAGGACGAAATTTGCTTGTAAATGTGCTTATTAATTTATCATTGTGAAAATCCAATCTTTTTTTCCTAGGACTAGATTTGATGTTTGACCGGTATATGTTTTTTTATACTTGGGGGAATAAAGAATATAAACTGTAAACATCTTAAAAAGTCTAATTGCCTAAGCAAAAAAAGGTATTCTAAAACTAGAATACCTTTTAAATAAGTAGCGGGAACATCCGCCGCGGCGGAGAACCTATGTCCGCCGTGGCGGATAAGAGCCCGTTAATTTAATGTGAATACATACTTAAATTTCAAATTTAAAAAAGGTATTCTAAAACTAGAATACCTTTTGAATAAGTAGCGGGAACAGGACTCGAACCTATGACCTTCGGGTTATGAGCCCGACGAGCTACCACTGCTCCATCCCGCATCGTATTTTAATGGAAAACAAAAACACATTTCCATTTTAAAAATCTTAAGAAAATAAAGAGAATTCAGGTGTTACCCTTTCAGCTCTAATATGCTAATCAAGAAATTCGGTGCAAAGATAGTTTTTTTATTTGCAAGCCACTCAGTATTTCATGCAAATTAATTATTAGCAATAAATAGCGTCCTAAACGATTTAAATTGTAAAGATTACCCCTATATCCATTGACTTATAGCCATCTTTTAATAATAAACCAAAACGAACCCTTTCTTTTGTTCGGAACCTCTTTTTTTTCTATCCAAAAGCGTGAAAATTGTTGTCTGCTGAAATAATTGATTGACCCTCTTTATTCCTTTAATTCTATTTTAACACAAATCCTGCTAATTTTTCCGACCTTACAAGCTGAAATTATAAGGCATGAATTTCGTCCGAAAGCATTTTAAAGTCCTCAGCTACCTAAGCCTTGGCTTGGTGCTGTTAATTACTGCATTCTCCATTTACGAATTAAGAAAAATAAAATTCAATTACGATTTTGAAAATTTTTTTCCTGTCAACGATCCAGACCTTGATGTTTATTTAGATTTTCGAAATACATTTGAATATGACAACGAATTTGTATTAATCGCCGTTGAAAACAAGAAAGGCGTTTTTCAAAAATCTTTTCTTGAAAAAATTGAGCTGCTCTCTGATTCACTAAAATTAGTGCCCGATATTATTAGTGTTACTTCACCTACAACATTACAAAACACAAGCATAACAGCATTTGGGCCCATTCGAACTCCACTTATTCACGTTGATGATTCGGAAAGGTATAAATCAGATTCAGCGCTCATCTTTCAGTCCGAGGAATTAATAGGTTCTTTTTTTTCCAAAGATGGCAAATCAATAAGTTTATTTATAAAAACAACACAGGGTATTAATAAAATTAATTCTGATAAACTTGTTGCAACTATTAACAGATTATTGATTAATTCAAATTTTGATAAGTTTAGAACAGCAAGTAAAGCACAAGGACAAAAAACTTATTTAGATCGACTTACAGGTGAATTTTTCATTTTCTTTATTTGTTCTTTTTTACTTATTGTCCTATTTCTATACATCTCTTTCCGATCGTTCTGGGGAGTGTGGGTACCATTAATGGTAGTCATTCTTTCTATAATATGGACACTTGCTTTGATGACCGCGCTTGGAAAACCGCTTGATATAATGACCGTCTTGCTTCCCACCATGATGTTTGTAGTTGGAATGTCAGATGTTGTACATATTGTAACAAAGTATTTAGAAGAATTACGTGAAGGAAATTCTAATCGTTTCGATGCCCTTTTAAAAACAATAAAAGATGTGGGTTTCGCAACTTTGATAACACTGCTCACTACCTCATTAGGGTTTCTATCATTACTCAATTCACATATTCTTCCAATAAGAGACTTCGGGTTATATACATCAATTGGTGTTTTTATTGGCTTCATACTTTCCTTCACAATTGTTCCTGTTGTGTTAAATGTAATTCCTCAACCAAATTTAAAGTTGGAAAACAAATCGTCACAGTTTTGGAATAAACGATTATTAAAACTCTTATCATGGGTTCTCAAAAATGGTAAGTTAATTGGTATTGGGACAATCGTTTTGGTAATCCTAAGTTTTGTAGCAATCGGAAAAATCAACATCAATAATTACATGATTGAAGGGTTGACCACAAAGGACGAAATGCGACAAGACTTTATTTTCTTTGAAAAACATTTTGCTGGTGCAAGACCTTTTGAATTAATAGCAACACCGAGCGACACTTCAAGTACAATGCTTGGAATAAAAGAAATAAAGGCAATGAATAAACTTGAAACTTATTTAAAAGATAATTACGAAGTAGGATTCATTCTTTCGCCTATTTCAATATTAAAAGAAATTAATAAAGCAAACAATAATGGCAATCCAACTTACTATACACTGCCTGCAGATTCTGAAAGTATTGCCGATTTGACTGATCAATTAGCGCAATTTCGAAAAAGAAAAGAATTAAAAAATTTATTAACTACAGATGGAAAGCAAGCTCGTATTTCTGGAAAAATGCATGACATAGGAAGTAAAATTATTCGTGAACAAAACAAAAAGTTGAAAATATTTATAGCATCAGAACCCGAGATGGGCGCCATAAACATTCAACTTACTGGAGCTGCAGTCATGCTAGACAAAAACAATGAGTACATCGTTGCAAACACATTACAAGGCTTACTCCTTTCCATTTTGATTGTCGGTTTAATTATTGCGCTTATTCACAAATCGTGGAAAATGGCTTTGATTGCCATAATACCAAATCTCTTGCCAATAATTTTTATTGGTGGACTAATGGGTTTATTAGGGATTGAATTAAAATCCTCCACATCCATTATTTTCACTATTGCATTTGGGATCGCAACGGACGATACAGTGCACTTTTTAGGAAGACTGAAACTGGAATTATTAAAAGGAAAAAGCCTGCTGTATGCCATAAAGCGAACCTACCTCTCTACTGGAAAGGCCGTTGTGGTTACCTCATTAATTCTTGCTGCCGGCTTTATGACTTTGATGACTTCAGGATTTGAGAGTACATTTTTATTCGGATTACTAGTAAGCATCACCATATTGATTGCTGTACTTACTGACCTATTACTTTTTCCACTTTTAGTAATTTGGTTGATAAAGAATAAGAAATTGAAATAAAAAAATAAAAAACCTTCTCTTTATCTAATCAAACTAATATTCCCCTTTTTCACTTCTGTCTTCCCATCTGCATAAGTTAGCGTGAGATAATAAGCAAAAACGGCACTTTCCATTTTCTCTCCACGAAAAGTTCCATCCCACCCCTCACTAATATTAATTGTTTCAAAAACCTTTTCTCCCCAACGACTGTAAATTGCAAAGTTTAGTTCAACAATATTTTTGCCACGTACAAAAAATAAATCATTATTGCCATCTCCATTTGGCGAAAAAGCATTGGGGACATAAAGATTGTTTTCGGTTATTGGTAACGTATCCTCACAGCGAATAACAGAAACATCGTCAATGTAATAATAGTAGTACCTTCCGTTGACTGTCTGATAAAGACTTGTACTATCTGTAGAAGCATCATCGTGGAAATTTCCAATTGTTATAAATTGTTCCCCACCCGCAGCAATAAAAATTCCTGAAATCTTCATCCAATTCAGCGTGTCAGAAAGATAATTGCCAATAGGGTTCTCGATTTGAGGAATAACTGGTAATGCATAAATATTGCTTGAAGTAATGGAGTTTTGAGAAAGATAACACCCTACATTACTTATAGCCATGCTGCAATAATTTCCAAGGGAAATATAGAATGAAACACAATAACTTTTTCCATCAATCAAACTATCACTTAATTGTACCTCAATGTATTCTCTGAAATTGAGAGGTGGTACATTTCCGCCAAACTGGCATCCAGCATAAGCATTCCCTGTATGGGCTAGCTGATAATATCCCCAAACGTTGAATGGTACTCCAAAATTTCCAGGATTATTGCAGTCATTAAAATAATCTGGAGTTCCCAACGAAGGACTGAACCATGAAAGGGTTCTATTTAATTGACTTGAGTTGTCTGGGCACAAACTGTAATTCTCGAAGCTCCAGTTCGGAACGAGATTTTGTGCTTCGGTATTGGCGCAGAAAAAAGATAAACAACAGATAAAAAAAAATCGTTTCATTTTGTTAAAAACCAGTTCCTGCTTTTTTGATAATAACCAGAGCGGATTTATTCATCTAATTTACTTAATAATTACAAGTCTGTCGGTTAATTTCATTTCACCGTGAACAGAAACTTTATAAAAATAGATTCCTGCATCCATTTGTGGTAATGTAACCCTTTTCATAGTGTAGTCCTGTTTCAAGAGTAACGGAAGTGATCAAACTTCCAGTAATGGAATAAATTTCAAGTGCCCCGTTTTCAACTCCTCCCAATTACTTTACAATACACAATTTTTGTTTTATTATTTCACCATTTAGTCTTGTAAGTCTCGTAAAATAAATTCCCACGGCAATATTGTATGCCCAGAAATCATTCTCGTAATCCAAAGATTTGAAAACAAGTCTTCCGCGCATATCAAAGATTTCAAGTATAGAATTTGATTCAAGCCCTTGAATATAAAGTTGTTCGTTATCGAATAAAACTGTGGGAATAAATATGGAAGAGCCAAAACTGCAATTTTGATTAATAGTAACCGTAACAGTTGAGGTAGAAGCATCATCACATTGTGTTTGAGTAAGTGTGTACGTCGTTGTTAAATCCGGTGATGCTTTCGGATTTGCAATGGTAGGATTGCTCAAACCCATTGTTGGTTGCCATGAATAATAAACTTCCTGAACAGAGTTTGCTCCGAGCTGAATGCTGTCGCCTGTGCAAATAGAATCGTTTTTTCCAGCAATACACTGTGCAACTTCTATTACTGACACGTCATCGATAACGTAGTAGTAAAATCCATTCATATTTTGATCAAGTCGTATACTGTCTGTTGTCGCATCGTCATGAAAATTGCCGATGGTAATATAGTGTTCACCTCCTGTTGCCATATATGTTCCGGAAATCACCATCCAATTGAGTGTATCCGAAAGATAATTCCCGATCGGATTTTCAATTTGTGGAGTGACTGGTAATGGAAAAATATTGTTTGAGGTAATAGAATTTGCGGATAAATAACAACCAACATTACTAATGGCCATACTACAGGAATTTGCTAAAGAAACATAGAAAGAAATACAGTAATTAACCCCATTGCGCAAAGTATCTATTAGTTGCACTTCAATGTATTCTCTGCCATTAGATGGAACTAAATTGGGACCACCATAATAACATCCAGAATAGGCATTCCCTGTATGAGCAAGTTGATATCCGAAGGACGTATTCGGAACATTCATATATCCCGCACGAGTATCACATGAATTAAAATAATCAGGAGTTCCCGTTGTTGGATTAAACCAATTCTGCGTTCTGTTTAACTGTCCGAAATTATCAGGGCATTGAATGGTATCCTCAAAACTCCAGTTCGGCACAAGATTTTGTGCTCTGCAATTTATGATCAGCAGAAAAGAAAAACAAAAAAAAAGTAGGCCCTTCATATTTTTTAAAAATTCGTCCCGAGATAAATTACTTAATAATTACAAGCCTGTCAGCGAGTTTCATTTCACCATGAACAGAAACTTTGTATAAATAGATTCCTGCGTCCATTTGTGGCAATGAAATCCTTTTCAATTGCATACCTGTTTCAAGTGTAACTGAAGTGACCAAACTGCCTGCAACTGAATAAATTTCCAGTACCCCGTTTTCAAGTCCTCCCAACTGGTATTCAATTGAAACCTCAACATTCGAAGGATTAGGATACAAGCGGAATGTGAAAGAGCTATCTGTTTCTACGTAAGGCGACGCCATGCGGTTGCCACTTCCTTCCTCTGGTTGACATAAATCTTCATATTCGGTCGTATCTAAAGGAGCAAGTAACCCTCTGGCTATATAAACGGCATTACCATCAATGAATGGACAAAGTTGTGCAATTATCCGCAGGTCGGAGGTTTTACTTAGCCGAAATGTACTTTCTGCAGTTAAAAAATTTTGTTTTTTTCATCGGAAACAAATATTATTCCACTACAGGAATATTGATATCAATTTCATCTTGACGTTCGCTGAATTTTATTTTAACAGCCAGCCCTCCATAAACACGCTCATTGTTAATCGAATCCCATGCTGTTGCGTATAAATAATAATTCCCAGTATGCAAGGAAGTACAATGAACATGATCCTCACCATACTCTCCAACAAAAACAGCATCGTAATTATGTGTAGGGTCAGAAGGAAGGTCTTTTGCATCAAATTTTACATAAACAGAGTCGAGATATCCAATATGGTTAGGTATTGTAACTCCATGATGCTGTGGAAAAATAACCAAAGTGGTGCTACCATCGATACCTGCCTTTTGACATGACATTATTAAAGAAATGTTTAAAGCTAAAAAAATAAAGAATTTAATATTGATTTTCATTTGAGTGTTTTTTTAACGATTATGAATGTAAACAAAAATACAAAAAAAACAAAAATGTCCAACTAAAAATTAACAATACCCTACCAAATATATTAAACTACAGCTATTTAATGTACAATTAAGAAAACCTTTACATAAAATAGTGGTAAATTGAATCCATTCGATTAGGTGTTGAAAAATTAGTTTCCATTCGCGGCGAAGAAGCTTGTTCTGTTCAATTGTATATGATGCGAACAACTATTTATAATGCAGCGGATAAAATTTCTAAAGCAGGAAAAGATGCAATAAACAGTTTTGCAGAAGAAGACGAACAACGAATGATGCCATTGGGACTAATAAGATTTACAAAAGAAAAACCGTATAATGTAAAAGAATCACGAAGAAAAATTGCAGCTAAAATGTTAGAAGCTGGGCATTATTATTTTTAACTTAAAAGCAATTAGCATCAAGCAGCACAAGGTCTGCGAATATCAATAAATGTAAGATACCATGACCCTTCTATAAGTGAAAAATAATATTTGTAGTTTTTAGTATTGACAACTGTTCTTGTAATCGTAACTGCGTATTCCGCTACCTCTCTATCTAGAACTGCATCTAATCCTGCATTTTTCCAAATCTTATCTTCTACAAAATAATTTTTCATTTGAGAAAAGCACCCTTCTTTAGAATACAAGGTTTTGCTATCACAGTCTATAACCGGTAACGCTTCATTTTTTGGTGCGTCATTCATTGCATCTCGATCAAAAGGTAATAATCCTTTACCCTGCATATTTTTATAGCCACTAATATTCATAACTTTTGTAAAATTCAACATTACACCCTCTTGGTGGATGATCCAAAGCCCTCGTTTTGGATGAACAAATACATTAAATAAACTTTCATTCCCAGTTACAGCAGCATGCGCAAAGGCGCTATACACCCAATTAAATTGTTTGATGTCGGTAGAAGGTTTTAGCCCTTCCTGAAGTTCTCTTTTTATGGAATCTCTTTTTGATATAAGCTCGTCCACAACAACTTTATTTTCAAAATTTCCGCAGGATGAAATTATAACAAGAAAAAAAAATGAAAGTATTTTAATTATTTTCATTGGTTACAAATTTTGTTTGTGGTGATTTGCACACTAAATTTATGTAAAAAAATACAATAACTGCCATAGTGGCTCCCAATAAAAAAACAATTGCAGGACCTTTAAACGACCACAAAAATCCTGCCGTGACACTCGCAATCAATGTTGCCATACTTGTAAGTCCAGCATAAAGACCTAATGCAACACCTTTATCCTCATTTGCACATAAATTACTCAGCCAGGCTTTAGAAATCCCATCAGTGCAGGCGGAATAAACTCCGTATATCACAAAACAAAAAATAACAAAAATTAAATTCGGTTCATTTATAAATGCAACCCAGGCCATTCCACCATATGCCAAAGCGAAACAAGCATAACCCAATAATAACATTCTTTTTGAACCAAATTTATCAGCCAAAATGCCTGCAGGAAATGAGAATAATGAATAAACTATATTATAGAATACATAGAATGCAACAACCAACATATCACTATTGATTGCATATGATCCAAGAACAATTCCTTTACTAAAAATTATTTTAACAAGTAGCAATAAAAACATATCTGAACTATTAAATAAAGTAAACCCAATAATTCCTATAACTAATTTTCTAAAATCAGGACTTGCTTTCTTCCAATATGTAAAAGACAAAAAAGAAGTAGTCGGTAATTTATTAGATTTTACTTGGCGTTTTTTTTCTTTTACAAAAAACAGAAGTAATACACATAACATTCCTGGGATTAAAGAAAATAAAAACAAAGAATGAAAATCCTCTCCTTTATGAAATGCCAACCATACTAATGCAAGGGAAGGACCAATTACAGCCCCAAAAGTATCCATCGACCTATGAAATCCAAAAACTTTACCTCGATGTTCCTTTCCTACCTCGTCAGCCAACATAGCATCGCGCGCACCGGTACGAACACCTTTTCCAATTCGATCAGTTGTGCGCATTAAAATTACCCAAGGAGCAAATGCAAAAAGTGCAAGTAAAGGTTTACTCAATGCACTTAATAAATAACCTATCCGAATAAAAGGCAATCGCATTCCTTTATTATCCGACCATTCTCCAAACCAAGCTTTTGTCAAACCAGCCACCGCTTCGGCAATTCCTTCCAATAAACCAATCCAAATAACACCATAACCAATACTTAATAAATAGAGTGGAAGAATTGGATAAAGTAATTCACCAGCAAAATCATTGAACAAGCTTACTACTGAAAGTAGAAGAACTGTTTTACTGAGCCAATTTTTCAAAATTTATATGTTAAATTTAAGGATTATATTAAAAATAGATTGGTAAAATTAATTTTGGCATAAAAATTGAAATACTAAATTAAACAAAAACAATTCACATGAAAAAAATAGGATTTATTATCGCAATAAGCACGCTATTGGTGGCTGGAGTATCGGCACAAAGTCAAACCAAAGGCCAAACTAAAAAAACATCCGAAGGCACCATAACGACACCAAGTAAAGAACAATCCAAAGGAGATACAAAAACATCAAAAACAGCTAGAAGCAATAAGAAAAAAAGCAATGTTCCAACTGGTGTTAGACCAACCCGTAGCAAAGCTGTCTCTAAAAAATCACAAATCAAGTCTGAAATTTCAAGTCCAAAATAATTTTGTTCATTTTATTAAAAAAGCTCTTATTCAAAAATGATAAGAGCTTTTTTAATAAAAATTTTGGGGAAATACAACCTACTTGACTTCTTTCAAATCCATTTTACACATGGAACAAGTTCCTGTAGCAGCGTATGTTTTTTCGCCTTCGCATTTCATTGGACATTGGTATTTTGCAGCAGCAACATCTCCGCTACCGGCTGCAGTAACCGCGACACTATCAGTAGTTGATTTTGATGCGTCGCCTCCACATGATGCGAGGGATGCAATTACAAGTACAGAAGCAAAAATAATTTTTTTCATACTAATTTAGTTTTAAAATAGGATTAGATAAAATAAGAACAATTCATTATTTAATTTTTTCTAAGTACATACCACATTTTTTACATTTTGATCGACCAGTAGAAGTTTCTTCAGGGTGCATTGGACAGACGTAAGTGGGCGAAACTTGATTGCCGTTAAATAGTCCTGTTTTGTATGTGTAAAATCGAAATGAAGCACCAACTGTAATTTGAAATTGAGATGCCACTTGCAAGTTATTCATATATTGATAAAGCGGAATTTCACTAAGTGCATAAACCATAAGACCCTGGTAACTGTAACTTACCTGTGGACTAAAAAACAGCTTACGACTGCCAGTAGCACTCACATCAATATTATACAAAGCCAACATATCAATATTTTTATCCCAATCCATTTGATCAATCCACTCCCCTTTTAAAGAAAGCATCAGACCTATTTTTTTAGCCAATGTCTTTCCAGCAAAAAGGCCAATGCTTCCGTAATCACCAAACTTTTGTCCGAGTGGATTCCATCCTTTATTCACATATAGCATATTCGCAAAAACTTGAAACTTTTTTAAAGGATACCCCCGATAAAAAAAACCATAAAAAATTAAATCATTGGAACCGTTAGTTGGTTGTATAATTGGTGGCAAAGTGGTGTAAAATTTTTGACCCGATTGTGGATTGGTATAAACCACTGTAGAGTCATTGTATTTACCCAAAGGGAATTTATAACCAAGGCCAACTGTAATCTCCGTTCTTTTACTTTCCGTTGTTCGATTCAGAATATCATATCGAGGAAATAAAATTAAATCCCCAATGCCAGAGGAACTAATGGTATCAATATAATTTAAGCCAATTTGCGTCTTGTTCAAAAAATACCCAGATTCAACCGACATCGTAAAGTCCTTAGAAAGTCCATAGGCAAGTCGTAGGTATAAATAGTTGCTCTTAAAGCTATCAAATAAAGTAGCGGTGTCGCGATCACCTACCCTAAATTTATTGGTATTGACATGTTGCAAACTAGGAGCAATTTCAAATTGACGATCCTGCAACACACCTTGAGAACTTCCACCAGCAATAGGACTTCCACTTCCTCCCGAACAACAACCCTGTGAATTTATTTCTCCAGACAAAAAATAAAAAAAGGTAATTGAAATTATTAATCGCATAAATTAAAAAAATAAACGATTACAGCTAATGAAAAAAATTAATTTGCCACACAAAATTTAACAGTTTGAATCGATGCTCCAGACTGCAAACGAACAAAATAAAGTCCATTCAAAAAATCACTTAAATCGACATTCAACTCGTTTTTACCAACGGACATGTTAGGACAAGAAATAAATTTCACTTGCGTGCCCAACATATTATAAATTTCAACTGAAACATTTGAATTTTGAGTCAAAGAATAATTCAATGAAATTCGATTTCCTTTAACAGGATTTGGAAAGAGACTAACAGCAGAAATGTTTTTTTTATTTTCAGTAATCCCTGTAGCCATAGCACTATTAATGGCAGCTTGCAAAGCGGGTACAGCAACAGTTCCTAACACATTGTAAAAAACAGAATGGCTTGATCCTCCTAACACTATCGTTTTCTGCATATCTGCCGAACCGTAATCGCTCATTCTAATGGATGCATTGGAAAATTTAGCATCAACATTGATACTGTTAGTAGAAGCCCAATTACTCAATGTGACACAGCTAGAATTAGCATAATCGTCTACCAAATAATATTTTACAATTCCAGGATTTGTAGTAGCATAACCCTGCACTGTATTCGCTACAGTCGATGCAACATTAATGCAGGAACCGCAAGGCATTACCCATGTAAGCACAATTACATTGCCTGCATCTAATTCGGTAAACAAATCATGATTTGTTCCCATGCAGTCATTACAATTAAAATTGACAGCAGTTTGCGCTGAGGAGGCAACACTTAAAAAAACACCTGTTACTAACGTGAAAATTATATTTTTGATTTTTTTTATTTTTAAATTAAAATTAATTACTGAACAAATTTAATCATAAAAAAATGAAAGATGCTATACTGGCTATTTTATTTAACAATAATTACTTGCTATTAGCGTGTGGCTTCCTTCCAGGCCAAAGCGGCGGCACCAAGAACTGCGACTTGATTGGTCAAACTTGATAGTTTCAACTCCACTTTTCCCTTATAATTTCGTAGAATAAATTTATCAAAGTACTGCTTTACAGGATTTAATAAAACAGTCCCCGATTTTGCAAGCCCACCATACAGAAAAATATGTGATGGACTTGTTATTGCTACCATATTCGCCAAAGCAAAACCCAGTTTTTCGGCTGTATAATCAATAATTTGAATTGCAAAAGCATCTCCATTCAGAGCAGCATCAGCAACTGTTAAACTTGAAATTTCATCAATAGAAAAATTTCTTAATGATGTTGTGACTGCTGAATCTAACAGCCATTCTTTGGCAGTAGTTACGATTCCCGTTGCAGAAACATATGTTTCCAGACATCCTCGTCGGCCACAACCACAAAGTCTGCCGTTATTTTCGATAATAATGTGTCCCAACTCGCCTGCAAAACCATCATGACCATACAACACTTCGCCATTCACCACAAAACCACTTCCTAATCCAGTTCCAAGTGTCACTACAACAAAATCCAATAGTTGTTTTGCGTCACCAAAAAGCAACTCACCTAAGGCCGCTGCATTCGCGTCGTTGGTAAGTGTACACTTAACATCCATTTCACTTTTGAATAATTTTGCTAGCGGAATAATTCCCTCCCATGGCATATTCGGAGCAAACTCAATGCTTCCTGAATAATAATTTGCACTCGGAGCACCAATACCAATTCCAATTAAATTAGTATGGGTTTTTTCAATTCCATCATACAAAATTTTAGAAGTTGCCAACACAAAACTTTCAGGATTATTATACGAGCGTGTTGAAATACTTTCTGAAAATATTACCAATCCGTTTTTATCAACGATACCAATTTCAGTATTCGTTCCGCCAATATCAATTCCTGCGCAAACGTCTATTTTCATTATTAAAAGTGTTAACTATTTTTTTCTATTTATCAATTATTACATTAAAAAAAATACGCATTACTATTTCAAAAAAGAAGTTGCGTCAAATAATTTATTTGCTCCATGTTGATGAAGTGCATAGTTGAATCCTTTTTGCAAGCCATAAGCACCGTGTTCTCCCTCTTTATTTATTGCAAGAATCCCAACTTGAAAATCTTTATAGTTGGAATGTTTTTTTACAATTCTATTTATTGCTAGCTCACACGCTTCCTGTGGTGTTGCCCCATCACGCATTTTTTCAACTGCAAGGTGAGATGCCAAAGTGCGTAAAACCGTTTCACCTAAGCCAGTACATGTTGCTCCACCCACTTCACTGTCAACAAATAATCCCGCACCAATCACTGGCGAATCCCCTACTCTTCCATGCATTTTCCAAGAAAGTCCACTTGTTGTACAACAACCAGCAACAAAACCATTTGCATCCATCGCAAGCAATCCAATCGTATCATGATTTTCAATATTGATAATAGGTTTGTATTTTTTTTCTTTTAACCATTCCTGCCAGGCCTTACTGGTTTGATCTGTTAAAGTATTTGGCAATTGCTCCATACCTAATGATTTCGCAAATACCTCCGCCCCATATCCAACAATCATTACATGAGGAGTTTTTTCCATTACTGCACGTGCAATAGAAATTGGATGTGCTATTCCCTGAACAAAGGCAACAGAACCTGCATTACCATTCTGATCCATAATAGATGCATCGAGTGTAACAATTCCTTCTCGATCAGGAAAACCACCAAGCCCAACACTTGTGTTATTTTTATCTGACTCCACAACCATCACACCTTGCTCTACGGCATCTACCAATGAACCGCCTGAAAGGATCACTTTCATTGCCGCATCATTGGCAGGAATGCCATGCACCCAAGTCGATATAACCACTGGGCCTCCTTTGGAACTATTCACATTATGCTTGCCTTTATTCTTTTTGTTTGTACTAGCTATTGCAACATTACCAATTGCAGAAAATGCAGCAAACATGGCAGATCGAGAAATAAATGTTTTTCTATTCATAAAACAAATTTTAAAATTTTAAAATAGTATTATTCAATACTTAACTCATCAGCAAATATCCAACTTAAATTTCCTCTACCAGGATGCCATTCCGGACAAACGCCAGCATTTTTTGCAAGCACTTTAACGTAGCGCGCTTCATTCGATTTAGCTGTATAGAAATCATTCAGCAAAGTTTTAGTTGTATGCTGATCAATTGTATTTTTAACCATTTCCAATTCTGAAAATATTTTTCCATCAAGCGAAGAATAAAAAGTAACCTCTTTTGGGAAAAAAATCCAAGCATTCTGATCCTGTAAAAAACCAATTGCAATACGTTTGATTTTTTGTACAACACCGAGATCAATAACAACATCTAAATCTATCCCCTCATACCCTTGCCAATCTCCAGTCCTATAACTAGCACCGCCTCGAATTCCATCAACCAAAGCGCGGCTACCTCCTGCAGCATATTGATTAGCAAATTTATTTTTAATGACAATCTTTCCATAATTCGGTGCCTTGAAAAATTCAGCAAAGGAAGTATCACTTTTTTCACCAGAAGGTAAAGAAGCATAGGAATATATTTTTGTTCGCTTATCTATGATGAAAGGTTTTGAATAATCTTGCCAAGTTCCATTATCCAGACAAAAATGAATCAAGGCATTTTCACAATCTGTTCCTAATTGTATCGAACGGCTACTTGTAAATGTTCTTCCAGAAGTATTTTGAATTCTTGGAGCCATCAAAAATGAACATGGTGACGATTGTGTTTTTGTCAAATCAGGTATTTGATGAAAAAATTTGTTGGACATTGGCAAAACTAATTCACCTCCATTATTTATTTCAGCAAAAGAAATAGTATTAAAAATCGAAGCAGTACTATTTTTATACATTACTGTGTCGAGATAGCTATTCGTAGCGCTCACGTTTTTTGCAATCAATTTAAATTTATTTCCATTTTCTAAATGAAAAATAACTTCTGGAAATTGAGGTGACCCAATTTGAAAATCATTTGTCCCGGGTGCAACCTGATAAATACCAATCGAACTTAATACATACCAAGCACTCATCTGACCACAATCTTCATTTCCACAAAGTCCATCCGGCTGATTGGTATAAAGCTGATTACAAATTTGAGATACAATCTTTTGAGACTTCCATGGTTGCGAAGTATAATTATACAAATAAGCCATGTGATGACTTGGCTCATTACCTTGTGCATATTGACCGATTAAACCAGTAATATCCGCCTGCTCTCTACCTGAAGTTTTCGAAGAAACTGAAAATAAATCATCCAAAAATTGAATGAACTTTTTATCTCCGCCATGCGCTGCTATTAATCCTGGTACATCATGCTGTACAGCTAATGAGTATTGCCATGAATTTGCCTCAGTCAAATGAAAATTTACTTCGCTTGGATCAAATGGTTCTACAAACGAATTGTTTAATCGTGGACGAAAAAAACCTGTTTTTGAATCATATAAGTTCCGCCAGGAATGAGAACGATGAAGAAAATAGTTATAGTCATCGTCGCGATGCATACGCTGGGCTGCAAGTGCAATGCACCAATCATCATACGCATATTCTAATGTTTTAGAAACAGATTCTCCCTCTCGCTCAGCAGCTACAAAACCAAATTTATGATAAGTATCCAACCCGTTTGTTTGCTGCATTGCACTTGCCTTCATTGCTTCGTAAGCAGTTGCTGTATCAAATTTAACTAAGCCCTTCATCCATGCATCTACAATAACTGGAACCGCATGATAACCAATCATACAATTTGTTTCATTGGCAGAAAGCTCCCAGACAGGAAGCTTAAAGCCTTCCTCATATTGTTTAATAAACGTGCGGACAAAGTCTTGATCTCTTTGTGGCTGAATAATTGTAAATAATGGATGAAGCGCACGATAAGTATCCCAAAGTGAGAAAACGGTATACTGTTCGTGAAGCGTGTCCACATGTATTTTATTATCGCGACCACGAAACTCTCCATTTACATCACAATATAAATTAGGAGCAATAAAACAATGGTACAAAGCAGTATAAAATATATTTTTCTTGTTTTCGTCAGTAGTTTTCACCTCAATTTTTCCTAACTCATTATTCCACTGCCGCAGCACTTTTTGATGAACTGCGTCAAACTCAAAATTCGGAATTTCTGTTTGCATATTCAATTTCGCATTTGCAGTACTCACCGCCGAAATAGCAACCTTCAAAATAACTTGTTTTATATTTTTAAACTTAAAAGCACACTTCACATTTTTCCCAACAGTTGAATCGGAGTTCATTTTTTCCATAGGCACAGATTCAAATGGCTCCGAAAACTCAGCATAAAAATATACTCTTTGATCAGCAGCCCAAGCTTTAGAAAAACGATAACCCTCAATAGTATGATCATTAACGAATTTAAACTTTGAATCCAGCACTTCATCTCGATGTGTAAGGTCAAGTAGTATCCAATTTTCACTTTCTGAATTAAAACTATAACGATGCATACCCACACGAGGGGAAGCAGTGAGTTCCACTTTAGTAAGTGAATTATCAAGCACCACCGAATAATATCCTGCTTTAGCAATTTCATTTTGATGTGAAAAGTGTGACCGGTAACCAACAGTAGTTTGCGTTCCATTCGAAAAATTAATTTTTCCATTTCCTGGCATAAACAAGATATCGCCATAATCGCTACAACCAGTGCCACTTAAATGCGTATGAGAAAAACCATAAATGGTATCATCTGAATAATGATAACCTGAGCAACCGTCCCAACTCCCATCTACGCGGGTATCCGGACTTAATTGAACCATACCAAAAGGAGCTGTAGCTCCTGGAAATGTGTGGCCATGACCATCGGTGCCAATCATTGGATTTACATATTTTGCAAAGTCAAAATTGCTGGAGTCAACCTTCCAATCAAATACAATTTTGCTTGCATCAGGCAATGCGCTTTCACAACTAGCTCCTGCTAAAACAAAATAAATTAATACGGGAAAAATATAAAATTTCATACTTAAAATGATGTCCGAAGATAACAAAAATCTAACTTTGTAAAATGAAAATAATTTATTTTTTCACCTTATTATTTCCATTCTTCGGATGCTCCAACCCTAATTCAGAAAAAAAAGAGGGAGCAACGTTAGCAACCGATACAGTACAAATGGAACCAATAAAAAAAGGGATTGTAAGTCGTGCCGTTGTATCAAATGACAACACCAATTCATATTGTATTTACCTGCCAACGAACTATGATTCCACAAAGAAATACACAACATTTATTTTTTTTGACGCACATGGAAGTGGCAACTTACCAATAGAACAATACAAATCGATAGCAGAAAAGTGGGACTTTATTTTTGTGGGTTCCAATTCCTCAAAAAACGGAATGTTGGTAGAACAAACCCTGAGCATTGGAAATGCCTTAATCGAAGAATTAAAAAATAAGGTAGCTGTCGATGAAAATAACATTACACTTTGTGGGTTTTCTGGTGGGGCACGAGTTGCTGCGAACATAGCCAAAGCAAATAATTCAATAAAAGGAATCATTTGTAATTCTGCCGCACCTCAGTCGCTAATAAAAGACAAAATAGTGGTCGGGCTTGCGGGCCTTGGTGATATGAATTATTTGGAACTGAAAAAATTCAATAGCCATCCACAAACGAATGGTTTCGTGAATGAATTATTAGTATTTAATGGTGCACATGAATGGGCTCCAACAGATTTTATGGAAGACGCCATGTTACTAGCAACAATACATCACCCTACTATAGTAAAAACTTTCAGCGATACAATAATGGCAAAAGCACTTTCAGAAAACATCATGCGCCAAGCAGATACTATGCAGGAAATAAGTTGCCTCGTTGTCTCGTCTTACTTGGAAATTGGAATAAAATACACGCGCGAATATAAGGAAGCAGAAAAATTAATAAACCGACTAGATCGACTCCGAAACGCAACTTGTTTCAATACAGATGTAGCAGCTTGGCTAAATGCAGAAACGGAGGAAAATAAATTACAACAGGAATTGGGTAATGCTGTCCTGTCACAAGACTCAAGTTGGTGGAAAAACAATGAATCCCACTATTTTGAATCACCAAAAGCAGGTGCCGATTTATTTATGCGACAACGTTTGCGAGGGTATGTGAGTTTAATGTGCTACTCCTATGCAAACCAAGCATTGAAAACAAATAACACCCTGGCTGCAGAAAAGTTCATTACCGTTTATTCAATTGTTGATCCAACTAACTGTGAATGGGCATATATGAAATCAACCTTGTATTTGAAAGTTGGATTAAAAGAGAATGCTATTGCCTTACTTGAAAAAGCAATTGAACTAGGTTTCAAAGATCAAAGCCGCTTGAACAATGATGCCAATTTTAATTCCCTTAAAACAAACTCTAAGTTTTTAGAATTGTTGGAGAAAACTAACTAACAATTATTCACCATACATCTTTTCAATCAATTCTTGATTAGCCGTGAGAATAACTCTCCGTTTCAAACTTAATTTTGGAGTAAGTTCACCAGATTCAATCGTCCAAAGTTTAGAAAGCAAAGTTATTTTCTTAATTTTTTCATATTGAGCCAAAGTCGTATTTAGCTTAGAGATTGTAACATTGATTCGCTTCATTACTTCAGGATTTTCAATCAATTCCTCATTGGTCGTCCCCAACTCAATTCCTTTGCGTTTTGCCCAATCGCGGACAAATACAAATGCGGGTACAATTAATGCAGTAGGGAATTTTCTGTTGTCGCCAACGGTAATGGATTGTTCAATGAATCGAGAACTTTTTAAAAGATTTTCAATACGCTGTGGAGCAATGTACTTTCCACCGGTAGTTTTAAAAATTTCTTTTTTACGATCTGTAATTTTTAAGAAACGGTTTTCAATAAACTCACCAATATCTCCGGTATGAAACCATCCACTCGAGTCAATTACTTCAGCAGTGTCTTCTGGACGTTTATAGTATCCTTTCATAAGGTTAGGACCTTTAAAAAGAATTTCTCCATCCTCTGCTATTTTTACTTCTACATCTTTTATCAATGGCCCAACAGTTCCGAAACGCAAACCATTTGGATCAAAAGTACTTACCGCAATTACTGGAGAAGTTTCTGTTAAGCCATATCCTTCAATTACGGGAATACCTGCAGCCCAAAAAATTCTGGCAAGTCGTTGGTCAAGGGCAGCGCCACCCGAAACCATGCAGCGTACATTTCCACCTAACGCTTCGCGCCATTTGCTGAAAATTAATTTAGATGCAATTCCAAGTTTTATTTTATAAAATAAGCCGGGCGCATTTGGACCAACATCAAATTTTTCTGCTACTCGCAATGACCAGAAAAATAATTTTCTTTTTACGCCTGTTAAATCTGCACCTTTTGCAGTTATTCGATTGTAAACCTTTTGTAAAAGTGATGGCACACAAGAAAATATATGAGGTTTTAGTTCAAGTATATTGGCACCAATCGTTTCTAAACTTTCTGCATAATAAATAGATAGACCACGATAGAGATAAAGAAAGGAAATCATACGCTCATATACGTGATTGAGCGGAAGAAAACTTAACGCTAGGTGAGTGTGATCAACAGGGCAAAGCCCACTTATTGCAGTAAAATTACTCACTAAGTTTTTATGCATCAACATCACCCCTTTGGGTGTGCCAGTAGTTCCTGAAGTATACAGTATTGTAAATACATTATCTGGACTTGTATTTTGTTTAACAGCAGAAATTTTATCTGAATGATTATTAGAAGTCCCTACTGCAATTAATTCTTCCCAATTTTTGGCATCCGCTACATGTTCAAATACATACACTTTTGGTTTTATTGCAAAATCCTTTATTGCCAAAAGTGTTTTCAAATAAATTTCATTGGAAGAGACAAAGACAATCTTAGACTCTGAATCGGTTAAAATAAACGCAAGCTCGCCAACCGAAATAGTAGGGTAAACAGGAACTGATATGGCTCCAGAAAGTTGAGAAGCAAAATCGACAATATTCCACTCTGGACGATTATTTGAAAGTATAGCAACACGGTCGCCAGGCACAATACCCTCAGCTATTAATCCTGATGCTAGCAAGTGAGCCTGAGATTTAAATTTTTCAAAGCTCCACTTAACCCATTCCCCATTAACTTTTCCCGCTAAAGCATCCTGCTTATCGCCAAAGTTTGTACTGTAATTTTCTAGAAGATCAAATACGCGAGTTAATTCCATGCTGTTTTTTTTTAAATTTATATTCATCAAAAAACCCAAAACTTGCTAATGTGTTTTTCAAATATACAAAAAAAAAATCTGGAAATTACTGGGAAATTAATTTTGCGAGACTTAATAATAAATATGCCCAATAAAAAAATCAATCAAGTAAGCAACGTACAGAGAGCCCATCTAACTTATAATTTACTGCCCTACCCAAATTACTACCGCTACAGTCCAAACTATATGACCAGCCAAAGAGAGGTCTATATTCTGTCGTACTCCACCAATCGCCAAAACTACCCATAAGTGTAAATACCCCATCACCATTGCGATAACCACCCGGAAGACCATTAAAACCACTTTCATTAGTCCCATTACAATTCGCTTTCCAACCACTCTTACTTTTCATTTTCTTACCAGCATCAGCACTCCCCAAAAAAACTATTAGTGTTTTCCACTCTGCATCAGCCGGAATATGAAATCCCTTCGGAGCTAAACCTCTCTTATCATGTACCGCATACCAATTATACAACTTGCCATAAGTAGTTCCATTTACTGTTTTGTTTTCATAATAACACCAAGCACCTGTTTTCAAACTAGCCCACTTCGTTGGATCCACTACCTGTGGTATGACGTCTCCATTGCTATAGGTTGTAACATCCAAATTTTTGGCACACCAAGTTTGGCCACCAATTGTTACAATAGCATTATCTTGTGCGTTAACAGTTGTGCAAAAAGTAATAATTAGTAAGCTGGCAACTGACCAAACATTGAAATTTAAATTGTTTATTTTCATAAATCGAAGGTATCAATTATGTTGAATAAAATTGTAATTAATTAAATTGCAACTAACCAATCAATCAAATTTTAAATGCTCATTTAATTCTCGCTTAATATTTTCATATTGATTTTATTACATTTATTTTTAAATCCAACAGCGTGCTAAAAGCTAGCTACAAATACCCACAAATGTTTTAGTATGCTAACGGTTTGTATTGACTAATTTAGCGTTTTATAATAATGTTGACATTTCATAAAATACAATAACATGATTGACCTCCGAAGTGATACGGTAACAAAACCAACTCCGAACATGTTGGACGCTATGTTCAAGACGCAAGTTGGCGACGATGTTTTTAATGAAGATCCAACAGTACTCGCATTACAGGAAAAAGTAGCCACATTATTCGGACAGGAGGCGGGATTGTATTGTCCATCGGGAACGATGACCAACCAAATTGCTATAAAAGTGCATACGCAACCCGGCGACGAAGTATTGTGCGATGCAAGTTCACATATATATAATTACGAAGGTGGTGGAATTGCTTTTAACTCCGGAGTTCAAGCAAAATTAATTGTGGGTGATCGTGGAAGAATAAATGCAGCGCAAGTAAAAGAAAATATAAATCCAAATTTCGATTGGCTGACGCGCACGAGCTTGGTAAGTATTGAAAACACTTGCAATCGCGCGGGCGGTAGTTATTATTCGCTGGAGAATATGAAATCCATAGGAGATGTTTGTAAGGAAAATAAATTACGTTATCATTTAGATGGTGCACGTATTTTTAATGCAATAACAGAAGGAAAATATACAACCAAAGAAGTAGGAATGCTCTTCGATTCCATATCGGTTTGTCTTTCGAAAGGATTAGGAGCTCCTGCTGGTTCCGTGCTGCTGGGCTCTAAAGAATTTATTGCTCATGCACGACGCGTACGAAAAGTGTTGGGTGGAGGAATGCGACAAGCAGGCTATTTTGCTGCAGCTGGAATTTATGCGCTAGATAATCATGTTTTACGTTTGAAAGAAGACCATGCACGGGCAAAAATAATTGGAGAGGCAATGTGTAAGCTTCCCTACATTGCAAATGTGCTCGAAGTAGATTCCAACATTATTATCTTTAACCTAAACGATAAAATTTCTTCTGAAAAATTTATAACACAACTGGCAACAAATGGAGTTAAAGCAGTTGGCTTCGGCAAACAAGCTATTCGTTTTGTTACCCATTTGGATTTTACAGATCAAATGTTGGAAGAAACATTGGTAATTCTAGCAGCTATGAAAATGCAATAGGGAAGGGATTGAGAATTATCCAACTCTAAATTTAAATGGGAACGCTTTCAAATCATCGTTCGCCTTCAAAATTTTTGTTTTCAGGTTTTCTTTGAACTTTAAAATTTCTTCAAGTAAAACATCGTCACCTGCTGCTAAAATTTGAACGGCAAGAATTCCAGCATTTTGTCCGCCATCTACTCCAACTGTTGCAACTGGAATTCCGGGGGGCATTTGTACAATTGATAAAAGTGAATCCCAACCATCTAGCGAAATAGTAGATCGACATGGAACTCCAACCACTGGAACAGGTGTCAATGCTGCAACCACACCCGGCAAATGTGCTGCACCACCGGCGCCGGCAATTATCACTCGAATGCCTCGCTTGTGTGCCCCTTTCGCAAATTCCATTACCTGCTCAGGAACTCGATGTGCTGACAGTGCATTTATTTCAAAAGGAATTTGAAACTGATCAAGAATTTTTGCTGCTTCCTGCATGACGGGCATGTCAGAAGTACTTCCCATTATGATACTTACCTTTGCTTGCATAATTCCTAAAATTAGTCCCCAAAATTAAGTAAAATTGTTGAAATTGGGTAGGCGCAAACATTGACCTTCGAATAGGTATATTAACTCTTTGGTTTTTCCTTGCTATTTCGAATCTTCCCTACTACTTTTAGCGTCGAATGAAAAAACTATTTCTCCCCCTTTTTGTCCTACTCTGCTGCAGTGCAAATGCTGGTGATAATACACCGTTAGGAGCACGTTCAATGGCAACTGCCGGTTGTGGAACTGCATTTACAGGAGATCTTTGGAATGCACACAACAACCAAGCAGGTCTTGCATTTATTAAAGATTTTCAAGCAGGCATTTTTTACGAAAATCGTTTTCTGGTGGATAACCTAGGCATGAAAGCATTTGCTGCTGCAATGCCAATTAAAAATGGCGTATTTGGTGTGGAAGTAAATGCAATGGGACTAGGCAAATTATATTCCGAAAATAAATTTGGTATCAGCTATGCTAAAACCTTCGGACCAAAATTTGCAGCATCCGTACAACTAAATTACCTCAATACTTTCATTGGAGAAAACTATGGAACAACAGCAACAGTTTGTGGAGAATTTGGACTCATAGCAATTCCTGTAAAAAACCTTGTCATTGGTTTTCATTTATTTAATCCTACCCGAAGTAAACTAAGCGGAAACCTTGACGAACGCCTTCCTACCATTATGCGCTTAGGAGCACTCTATAACTTTTCTAAACAAGTATTCCTAACCGTTGAAGCAGAAAAAGATGTTGACTTCAAACCAACTATCCGTGGTGGAATTGAATACCGACCAACTCCAAACTTTTATTTAAGAGTTGGCGCTGCTGCAAATCCTAGTCTTATGGCCTTTGGTTTTGGAATCGTAAACAAAAAACTACGGCTTGACATTTCGACATCCTTTCATTCACAACTTGGATTTTCGCCTGCCATTGGCCTACAATACGGAATTAATTAATAAAATTTTAAATTAAAAATTGAGAAACAAAGTATCAATAAATAATTATTTTAACTATTCGGGCGTGCCCCGCTGGGTCGGGCTATGCGCGTCAAGTTCATCGCGTCAAAGCAACTGCACGCTTTATGCTGCTATCCCTCACGCAAAAAAAAGCACAATCGCTAAACAACTTGTAATTTTAATTTGCCTTGCTTTATTTCTTCCCCTCACTATTTCTGCACAAATAAAAATATTTCATAAATTCAAAACAGACTCCTCCCAAATAGAAGATCCTTTACAACAACAAATAGAAGATCTTTCTGAAAATACACAAACAGAAAATGCTGACCTAACCACTCTTGTCGAAAATCTAAAATATTACCAGGATCATCCCCTAAATTTAAATAACGCCACTCGCGAAGAATTATATGACTTATTAATACTAAGCGAAATTCAAATAGATAACCTACTTGCACATCGCACCCATTTTGGAACATTAATTAGCATTTACGAGTTGCAAGCCGTTGAAGGGTTTGACCTTGCCACCATAAACAAAATATTACCCTTCATAAAAGTTTTAGATTTTTCCAGCACAGGGCATTTTAACCTTAAAGAAATGTTGAAATATGGAAAAAATGAAATCCTAATCCGCGATCAACGAATTCTCGAAAAGCAAGCAGGTTACAGCCCCATTGATAGTGCTGCACTAGCGCAAAGTCCAAATTCCAGATACCTCGGATCGCCCGACCACATTTATGCCCGCTACCGATTTACCTATGGAAATTTCGTTAGTGCTGGACTTACTGCCGATAAAGATGCAGGAGAGGAGTTTTTTAAAGGCACTCAAAAAAACGGGTTCGATTTTTATTCTGCACACCTTAGCGTACGAAACATTGGAGTTGTTAAAGCTGCCGTTCTTGGCGATTACCAAATCAGTTTTGGTCAAGGCCTCGTAGGTTGGACAGGTTATGCTTTTGGATTGAGCGGAGCTACACTCAACACCAAACGAAACGGAATGGGCATACGGCCTTACACCTCCGTTGATGAAAATAAATTTCTGCGGGGAGCTGCCACAACACTTCAATTTGGAAAAATTGAAGCTACTGCATTTGTCTCCGACAAAAAAAGAGATGCTAATATTTCTGTCTCCGACACCACCGGTGGAAATAATATTGAAATTATTGAGTTCAGTAGTTTGGATGCTGGCGGGCTACATTCCACACCTTCCGAATTAGAAAACAGAAAGTCCATTACAGAAATTATTTATGGAGGTAATGTTTCCTACAAAGGCAAAAAACTGCAAGTAGGAATTACTGGCATGCACAGCGAATACGATGCCTTACTAAAACGCAACCTTTCGCTATACAATCAATTTGAATTTTCAGCAAAACAAAATTCAGTGTTCGGCGCCGACTACGATTGGAGCTTTCACAACTTTCATTTTTTTGGCGAAATAGCTCGAAGTGCAAACGGGGGAATTGCAATGGTACACGGGGCACTCATCAGTCTCGATCCTCGCCTTGCATTTACGGTACATACTCGTATGCTCGGTCTCGATTTTCACAACCTATACGGAACAATTTTTTCGCAAGGAACAACAATTGCTAATGAAAGAGGAGTTTATTTTGGAGTACTTACAAAACCGATAAAAAAAATCACGCTAAGCTCGTACCTCGATCACTCTTTTTATCCATGGCTCAAATATCAAATCAATGCTCCTACATACGGAACCGATTTTTTAGTTCAATTAAATTACACCCCTGATAAAAAAACAGATATGTATTTCCGGTACCGACACCGCGAACGATTTACAAATGCAAGTGATGACGATGTAGCCATTGATTACATTATTCCAACTACACAGGATAATTACCGATTCAACATTCAATACCCTGTAGGCCCTTCCATTCGATTACGCAACCGAATAGAATATTCACAATATCAAAAAACAAATTCAAAATCTGAAAATGGTTTTGTGATCTGGCAGGAAATTACATTTAAAAAACTCAGTTCTCCTTTTTCTTTTTCTGGTCGTTACGCATTATTCCAAACCGACACCTACAACTCTGCTATCTACGCTTTTGAAAACGATATGCCCAATTCCTTTTCTGTGCCAGCCTACTATTACAAAGGATCGAGAGTGTATTTTTTAATGAATTACGATATTACTAGAACAATGGAAATCTATTTCCGAATTTCACAAACGTTCTACTACAATCAAAATATTATTAGTGAAGGTGGTTTAACAGAAATAAATAAAAATACCAAGACGGAAGCAAAGGTGATGTTGAAAATTAAATTCTAATAATTAGAATTTACACCAAAAAAAAATTTAATAAAACAAAATCTATATCTCGCCCCTACGGGGCTTCCAATACGTGGTGGATGTTGTTTTCTACCAAGATTTCGTCCCTCTGGGACTATTCTTAATAAAGACCATATTTAAGTCCCGTAGGGACGAAATCTTGGTAAAAAAACCAAAGAAAACAATTTAGAATTCACACAAATTCAACACCAAAATTTATTTAATCAAATTAACATGGCCAAAATACTTATGATCTAGGCCATCTGTTCCCCTAACCAAAATTCTAAAAACGTAGGAGTCTATCTGTACATCAACACCATTCAGCGACCCATCCCATCCAAGCAACGGATTTTTGGTGTCAAAAATTAAATTGCCCCACCTATCGAAAATTTTAAAATCATAATATTCTATGTATGACGGATGGCTAAATACTGGCAAGAAAATATCATTTTTCAAATCGTCATTTGGAGTAAATGCATTAGGAATCCAAATCAATAATTCAGGAGAGACAGCTAATGTTGCATAAGCCGTATCAGGACAACTGCCATTTGCATTGGATACAATTAACATAACCGTGAAAAATCCTGTATCTGGATAAACAAAAATTGGATTTTGAAGAGTTGACGTTCCTCCAACGACACCAAAATCCCAGTTCCAAGCAAACGGAAGTGGTACAGATGCATCTTGAAAATAAATTGTTGCATCGGCAATAGTTACTGGCTGCGGACTTAAAGTAAATGCCGCCTGCGGACCCGGAATTACATTAATGTAATTTTGAATGGAGTCGGTAAACAAACATCCTTGTGCTGAAATTGTTGTTAGCACCACCGTATAAATTCCATTCAAAGGATAGCAGTAGGTAGGATTTTGTAAAGTGTCCGTAGAGCCATCTCCAAATTGCCATAGCCATTGTGCTGGGGAACTGTTTTGCACCGTTGACAAATCCTGAAAGTTTACACACAAAGGAGCACAACCTATGAATGGTGCAGCTGAAAATTGCACTTGTGGTAAATTATAAACAGTAACATTTTGTTGTACAGTATCCTTACATCCTATTGAATCCACAACAAGTAAACTTACTTGATAAATTCCTGATGTATTGTAAACATAAAATGGATTATTTACGTTGGATGTGTCATTCGTCAATGATGTTATTCCGAAATTCCAATGATAAGACACGAGAGGACCATTCGGAGAAGTTGAAGTATTTGTAAAGGGCATGCCCGCACCAGGACATATTCCTATTGATGTAAAATTCGCCGTGGGGCCAGGAATAACAATTATAATAATGTTACCTGTGGTGGTTTGCGCAGGAACACCGTTATCTGTTCCAGCAAGTAAAATTGAATTTAATCCTACGTTACTAGATTGTCCAACAAAAATCCCATTATATATCCCAGGATTTCCAGGAACACTTGAAAGAGCGGTCAAACCTGTACCACTAGCAATTCCAGTTATGGTGGTAGTTTGATTATTTTCTGGTGAAAGAAATTGCGCAATAATTGGGAGCGTATCGCCAACACAAATCGTAAGCGTATCACAAACCAGCGATGCATTCATAATTGGAGGAAGATTACCACCACCGCCAGTAGAACAGACATCAAGAAAAAACTGTTTGTTATCCAACCAAGAAATTCCGCTTGGCAATCCAAATGGACCATTGTAAATTAAGCCAGGTGCATCAAAAGTTCCAATTTGAATGTAATTTATTCCGTCTCCCATATTTGCACCTACAGTTGATGCAACTCCTCCAAAACCATTAACACCTAATGACGCATCTCCAGTTGTCCATTGCATATCACCATAACAAAATGCAACATTGCTACCTACAGGAAGTATTGGATCAATACCATCTGAAATTATCAACTGAAAATCATTTAATTTATCAGCGTGCTGTGCATAATAACCTACCGTTTGCCACCGTATAATCATAGCTGATGGGGTAATTTTGTAATACACTATTCCGCTTAATAAGTTTCTCGTATCAATATCCGCCCAAAATGGGGCAATCATTGTGTAAAGTGCAGAAGGGAAAGTTGCTGAGCTAAATGTTCCGTAGGGCGATCCAAAAGAAATATTTCCGTTATTATTTATGTAAACCTGGTTCTGAGTTTGTCCATAAAAACAAAAATTAAATGGCAGATTAATTACAGGTGTCGATCCATCATCATTACGGTAATCGGGCGCAACACCAATGGTAAATGGTGCAACCTGATAAGTTGCATCAATTGTTAACATACAATTACAATTTGCTGCTGGTGCTTGCGGTGTTATTGGTGGTTGAATGATTGATTTCAGTGCTTGTGTAGGCTGGTTGCCTCGCATAAAATACAGACCCGATGAAACTTTACCTTGTTTTTTCAGCTCATCATATTGATCAGAAGAAACAGATTGTGGTAGCGGTACAATCGATTGTGCGACAAAATAATTTGCCTGCAACACCAAAATCAATACCAAACTTATCTTTTTCATTTCAATTAATAGAGTTCAATCAATCAGCTTTCTAATAACCCCAACACATTGCCCTAAGGTTAAAGCATAACTACAAAAATAACGAAAATTTAAACTGTATGCAAAAGGTTTCTTTGCATCGAATAAAATTTAAGAACAAAATCCATATTTCGCCAGTCTGGGAATAAGTTTAATAAAGACCATATTTAAGTCCCGTAGGAACGAGATCTTGATAGAAAAACTAAAGTTAAATTGTTTCAAAGCTCCGTAGGGGCGAGATATTTTAAAACCATTTTAATAACATCTTATTAGGTATAAACTCTATTTAACATAAAATTAATTTAAAAAAAATTGAAAGAAAAAAATTAAACTAATTTCTTGCATGTTATACCACCTACACTAATCTACTGACCTTATATTTGTGCTCCAATATTTTTATGCAAAACCTAAGCTGGCGCAAACATATATTTCAAACACTATCACTCGCCATTCCTGTTTGCCTGAGCAACGTAGGTCACATAGCAGTTGACCTTGCCGATAATTATTTCATTGGCCAACTTCCCGAGAAAACTTATGGTCAAGCGGCTGTGAGTTTGGCGGGCGCCTTGTATATTATGATTTTAGTTTTGTTGATCGGTGTTTCTTATGGACTCACACCAATTGTAGCAGAAGCAAATGCGCAAAACAAAAAAGACAAAATCATTTCACATTTAAAACATTCGTTCATTCAAAATATTTCAATTTCAATTCTCCTTTTTGTTTTATTGATTTTTACTGCACCGCTGTTGCATCAACTGGATCGCCCCAATGAAGTAACAGACCTTGCTGTTCGTTTTTTAAATGTGGTGATGTTATCCATGATTCCACTAAGCGTATTTTTTACATGCAAACAATTTGCCGAAGGAATGTCGGATACAAAAGCGGCGATGTTTATTACCATTGGAGCAAACGTCTTAAACATATTATTGAATTGGATTTTAGTTTTCGGAAACTGGGGATTTGCTCCAATGGGAGTCATGGGTGCCTGCTGGGCCACTTTTATTGCACGATGTTTCATGGCGCTAGCCATGTTTATGTATGTATTTTATGCTCCACGCTATAAAGACTACCGAGCAGGATTTCATTTTAAAAATTTTTCTTGGCAACCAATTAAAGAACAATTACGAATTGGAGTTCCGTCTGCGCTAATGTTTGTTCTTGAAGTGGCTTCTTTTAGCATTCCTACTTTGTTTATTCCTGGAACATCACAACTTGCAGCACACCGCGTTTCAATGGGGCTTGCGGCAATGACTTATATGATTTCAAGTGGTCTTGGTGCAGCTGCAACAATTCGTGTTGGGCATTTCCTTGGATTGAAAAACAAGATTGATTTGAGGCGAGCAGGATTTAGTGCTATGATATTAGCATTGATTTTCATGTTTCTTGCCGCAGTTATTTTTATTGTATTTCGTTTCAAATTAACATCCTTTTTTAATAATGATCCTGAAGTCTTAAAATACGCCGCGCCACTATTATTCATCGCAGCTGCATTCCAATTATTCGATGGAGCACAAGTAACAGTTCAGGGAGCTTTACGCGGAATAAAAGATACTGTTGTCCCCGGCTTCATCGCATTTTTTGCTTATTGGATTATCGGATTACCTGCAAGCTGGTATTTCTGCACCGTCATGAATTTAGGCGTGCAGGGAGTTTGGTTTGGATTTATTCTCGGACTTGCAGCAGCGAGCGCGGGATTTTTGTGGCGGTTTAACAGGCAGAGTTCATTGGCGTAAAAAATCTGTAGGCCTAAATTCAAGTAATTCTTTCAATGGAATATCGATTGCCTTTACAATTTCGCTCAGATAAAAAACAGAAGAATTAAATTGACTTTTTCGGAACAAGTTCACAGCGTATCGGTCAGGAACAGGAAAGTAATCCCACAATTAGCAATAACCTTAACATTTATCCAAACCCTGCTTCTGAATCTGTGAATTTAGAATACGGAATAGACGAAGGGCAAAATGGTAGGGTAGAAATTTTCGATCTTTCAGGTAAACTTGTTTTGACTCAAAATCTTGTGCCACAACAGGAGGTTTATTCCATTGCGACAGTTTCTTTACACGCGGGAGTCTATATTCTTCATTTGGTCATTGACGGTGAAGCAACAGAAAACAAGCGCTTGGTTATTGTCAAATAACCTAACTTTACATAAGCACGTATAAATAAGCATTTACCATCCCAAACATTGGGATGGTAAATGCTTGACAAAATGAAAGCAAGAATTATAATTTGTCTTCTTTCTCTTTTTTCTTTCTTATTGAAAGGGCAGATAAATCTTGTTCCTAATCCTGGCTTTGAAGATTCTGTATCATGCCAAATGATCACAGGAACATATCGTCCAAATAATTGGTACTCTCCCAAAGATGGAAGTCCCGACTATTTCCTAATTAGCCAAGCTGCTGGTGGATGTGGTGATAGCTTTCCCGACACTTGGGGAGCATATAATTTTAATGATGTACGTGGGTATCAATTACCACGTACTGGAAAAGGATATGTAGGTTTTATTTATGCTATGTTTAGTGAAAATATTGCTGTTGAATTGAATGATACGTTGAGGCAAGGAAAAAAATACGAAGTGAGTTGCTATGTTTCATTATCTGACAACTATGCCGCGAAAACGATAGACTTAATTCAGTTTGAATTTACACCAAACCGATGGACTTCCTATTCTTTATATGGTGATTTAGGATATTTTCCCCCATTCGCTCCTGATTGCGGTAATCAATCTGGAAATTTCATTATTGATACGCTGGGTTGGGTACTTGTAAAAGATACATTTATTGCTAATGGAAGCGAGAAATTTCTAACAGTAGGTAATTTCGATACAACTGCTACTCAATATTATATTCTTGATTCTTCAGGTACAAATTGGGGATATTTCTATTTTGACGATTTTGATGTGCATTGCATTGATTGTAGCACTTCTATTCCACCTGTTCCTGATTATCCCGAAATTACGCTTACACCTAATCCGGGCAACGGCAACTTTTATTTGAATGGGAACTTTCCTCCTGAAACGAAAATAAAAATTTGCAATATGTTAGGGCAAATAGTCTGGTCGGAAGATATTGAAAGTGGAAATTGAACAGTTCCGATTTTTTTACAATTGGCAGCAGGTGTTTATGTTTATCGTATTGAATCCCCGAAGGGGCAGGCAGGAAATTATGTTTTGAAGAATGGGAAGTTGGTTATTGAAAAGTAAAATCGTCGGCTTTGAAAAAAAGGGCAGGTCTGCTTCCTACGCTAAGCTCAGGACAAGTGTGCGGTTTTTAATTGTGCTTACAAAATACGTAGTCTGTTATTCCAATTTTATTGCTTCGTATTCTTTTTTGCTTAAACTAAATTCAGGCCTGCCTGCCGAAGTCCCTTATTCTATCTTAATATTATTATACTCTTGTTCCAAAATGGCGAAGGCAGGGTCTATTACTTTTACTTCGTCATAAGTAAGTTCATAAAGTTTGTAAACCAAATTGTCTATTTTTTTAATTTTATTATTTGTTTGTTATTTATCAACGATTTCATTTGGGTAATAGCAATAGTATTTAGTTGTTGCAGCCGTTGTGATTGTATAAGTCCTTGATGAATAAGTACTGCATTTATACTTTCCATATTGGACAGCACTACTAATTGTTCAATACTTGCAGTATCTCGTATATTGCCTTCTAATTTCGGATTTGCATCTCTCCATTGTTTAGCGGTCATTCCAAACAAAGCCATATTAAGCATATCCGCTTCATTGGCATACACAAAGTTTATTTTTTCTTTTGATAGTGATGCTGGAATTAAATTTTCTTTGATAGCATCGGTGTGAATTTGGTAATTTACTTTGCTTAAAGTGCGTTGAAAATTCCAGTCTAATTTAAAACGGTCGCTTTCACTGACTTTCAGTCTTTGAAATTCTTTGATGAGATAAATTTGAAACTCGGGACTAAGCCACATTGCAAAATGAAAAGCAATATCCTTGTGAGCATAAGTTCCGCCATATCTACCTGCTTTTACCTGCATACCCATAGCATCGGTTCGGTTAATCCATTGCCCTACCGACATAATAAATCTGTTGATACCAGCCTCCTGTTCAATTACCCCGAATTCGGGGTAATTAAAATTAGGATTGTTTATTTTTTCCCAAATGCCTAAATACTCGAGAGTGTTTTTAGTGGTTATCCATTTACCAATTAGTCCACTGCCTTCGTTAAAACCCAAAGTCATATCGGTTAGGCTTATATAGTCGGTTTCGTTAAGTATTATAACGCTTATTTCTGTTCCTTTTACCTGTATTGTTTTACTTTTTGTCATCGCTTTCTTTTTCTATTTACTCCAATTTTATCGCTTCATATTCTTTTTTGCTTAAACTAAATTCAGGCCTGCCTGCCGAAGCCCCTTATTCTATCTTAATATTATTATACTCTTGTTCCGAAAGGGCGAAGGCAGGGTCAATTTCTTTTACTTCGGGTTTTCAGTTGAGTTTGCAGAACATCGATTGTATAACTCAGGAGAATCAACTAAGCACATTGATTGGAAGCTATACGGACGAAAAATAAAATCGTCGGCTTTGAAAAAAAAGGGCAGGTCTGCTTCCTACAACACATCAAACAAATATCTCTCCTTCAAAACTCCCACATGGTGCAAATGATGACCAGCTATAATAAAAAGTATAGAGCGTGCTGTTATTAAATTATTATCTGCCGTTCCACTCCTGTCTAAGTCCTCATCTCTTAATGATTTAAAAAGTGAAATCGTAGCGGCACGAACAAAACCAAATTCGTGACTTAAATCGTAAAGCGTACGATTATCAAATTGTGCCATTGAAACATACTCAACTTCATTAAATCCAGCTAGCGCTTTTTTTTCACCACGTGCAATACATAAAGCACGACTACACATAATTCTTTCTGTATCTATTACGTGTCCCACAACTTCTTTCACAGACCACTTGCCTGGTTCATAGCGAAAGTTTTCTTTTTCATCAGAAACTTCAGAAAGTAAAAATTTGAAATCAAGCAACGATGACTCTAATAATTTTATAGCGTCAGTCCCTACCAGTCTTTTGATATAGGTTTCGTAATACGGAGCGTAAGATCCAGAAACAGGTGGCTTAATCATTCAACAATAATTAATTGATTAAATTTAGTTCTTTTCGGACAAAGTTTACCAATTCACAAACATATTCCTGAGAAAAATCAAATTTGATACCCGCAGCTTCATAAATTTCCCCGATTGGCTGTGTGTAACCCAATTTTAAAGCTGCTTCATAACCATCTAAAGCGGCTTCAGGATTTGTAAGGTAATTTCTCCAAACAGCTATTGCTCCTAATTGTGCCATTCCATATTCAATGTAATAAAATGGAACTTCGAAAATATGTAGTTGCTTGTGCCAATTATTTTTTTGTACCTCTTCAAATCCTTTCCAACAAATAATGGGCGATTCGTATTTCAACATAATTTTACTCCAAGCAGCTGATCGTTCTTCGGCAGTATGACCTTTGTGTTCATAAATCCAATGTTGAAATTCATCAACTGTTGCTACCCAAGGAAGCGTCTCCAAAACTTTTTCCAATTGATCGCGTCGAGCACGTTTCAATTCTTCAGCATCAGCATAAAATACATCCCAATGTTCCATCGATATTAATTCCATCGACATACTTGCTAGTTCACATACTTCAGATGGAGGTCCTTTCAAAAAAGTATTCGGCAATGGATTTTCTAAAAATGAATGAATAGCATGTCCTGCTTCATGTACCATTGTAATTAAATCATTATGTGACCCAACAGAATTCATGAAAATAAAAGGAACTCCTGTCTCTGAAAGTGGATAATTATATCCCCCAGGAGCTTTTCCTTTTCTTGAGTCGAGATCAAAGTGCCCCATCCTACGCATTGTAGAAATATATTCTGAATAAGCAGGTCGAACACGACCAAGACATTCAATAGTTTTAGCTAACAGATCCTCTCCATTACTAAATGGAATTAGTGCCGACTTCCCTGTAAGATCAACTGAAAGATCGAAAGGAAATAATTCTGTTAAGCCAAGTGACTCCTTTCTAAAAACTTCTAATTCAGAAATAAATGGCACAACCTCCAAGGCAACAGCTTGATGAAATCTAAAACAATCTTCCTTCGTATAATCAAATCGTCCAAGCGCAGCAAAACTATAATCCCGGAAATTTTCAAATCCAGCATTTGAAGCTACTTCCTGTCGAAGTACACATAGTTGATCAAACAACTTATCAAAAGCTATTCGATCAGTTAAACGACGATTCCAAATTTTATCATAGGCCTCACGACGAAGCGAACGGTCTTGTAACTTAAAATAATTAGATGCTTTTTGGAGTGTAATTTCATTTCCCTCCATCACCACCATCATGTCTCCCATTATTTTACCATAAGCTTGTTTCAGCTTATCTATCTCAGTAAATAGTGGGATATTTTTCTCACGGTAAATTGCAATATCATTATAAATAGTTCGTAAAAAAACAGCATATACTTTTGGATCTAAATTATTCTTGAATACACAAGAATCAATTTTAGAATTTAATTGCTGAAACCAAGGTGCTGCATTTGGTTCAATTTCGCATACAAAAAATTCATAGGCCTCAGCAAAATCAGCATTTACAGTATCACAAGTAGAGCGAATGTAACGCCATGCCATTTCCTCATCGAATGCTGCATCGAGTTCGCTATAATCTGCTAACCAAATCAACAATTCTTCCTCAGAACCTATTTCACGCTCAGAAAGTTTTTGGAACCATGGCTCAACAGTTGCCCAATTAACAAAAGAAAAAGTATCGGAAAGAAATTTTCTTTTCAGTTGATTGGCGGAAACTGAACTGACAACATCCATAAAGGCAATGTTTATGCTAAACCTGATTTGCGTATGCCAGCAGCTTTCACGTTCGGCGCATTAGATTTCAAATCTTGTTTCTTAACAACCTCATTTTTGTGAGTTGTGTTTAAATTTGATTTGTCAATTGACAATTTATCCTTGCCGTCTTCGTCCTTTGGAGCTTCTGCAACTAAATGCCCAGTCCCATGAAGTAAATTATACCAAGTAAAAAGTTTTCGTAAATCAGAAATATGTACTCGCTCTTTATCGTAAGCTGGAACAACGGATTCAATGTATGCGCGCAAGGCCTTTTCGTCTGAAGCTTTCGGATCAATACAAAGTCCTCCGTTTTCTTTTTCAAATATTTTCTGATATACTTCTTTCAACGGAAGATCATCACCAGTAGTATAAATGCTGATGTCTTCAAGCGTACTTATTCTATTTGAAGCATAAGCAGGGAAACGCTTTTTATCAATTAAAGACTCCACAATTACTCCTCCTTTAGATTGTGCGATCACCTTATATAATCCGGGCATTCCCGTCATTGAAATAACATTACTGATATCCATAATTTAATTTATTTGTACAAAAGTACGATTTGAATAGAATTTAAGATAAATGATTTGATTTATTCCATAAAAAAAGCCGTCCCCATTTAGAAGACGGCTTTTAAAATTCATTAATTGCTAATGGACTACTACTATTTTCTTTGTGATCAATCCATTGTTAGTTTGCATTTGTATAAAATACATTCCTTCCGGCAACACAGCACAGTCAAAAGTTGTGGTGTAATTGCCAATAGATTTTTCACCATTAGCAAGAATTCCAAGCAGACGACCAGAGCCATCTAATAAACGAATCTCACAATTTCCAGCTTGAGAAAGATTATAGGTAACGTCAATTAATCCAGAAGTTGGATTTGGATAAGTATTCAAAACCGGCGAATTGATAACGGGATCAAGCACAGCAAGAGGTCCGAAATTATCATACATCGTTTGTGCATCTATCGCACTTGCCTGAAGGTCTGCTAAATTATCTCCTGCAATTAAAGCAAAGGCAACTTTTATAGAATCATTTGCAGGAATTGCATATGGACCAGTAGAAACTACATCCATAACATCCTCTCCATTACCACTAGCACCAGCCACAGCTCTTGGTGTTGTAAGGGTTGTGTATTTTTCAGCGGTTGAATAACCATCTGAAAGATCTACTCCACCAGCTCCACCAGCAATAAGATCAATTCCATAATGATTAGCAGGCGCTGTAATAGTCAATAGTTTTACACCACAATAAGTGCCATTTGCTGCTGTATAAAATGCATAACCCATTTTATTTACTGCATCATAACCAGTTCTATTGGAACCATAGGTAGATGGATCAATATCCCAATCTGTCATAATGCCTGCGTAAACATTATTAAGTGCATTTGCACCTGTGTTTGCAATCATGTATTGAACAATTACATATTTACGATGTGGAATTGCACTCCAAGCATATGCTTTATGATGCACTGTTATCGGTAATGGAGATGGCGAAACATTATCGCGAAATTTTCCATCAAGATCGAAATTTGAAACTGTAGCAGGAACTGTGCGGACTGAATAGACAGATGAAAAGTCAACGTCTGTATTGCCATTAACTGCTCCGCGAACCATATCATCAACCTTTGAAGAAGATGAACCAACGGCAAAACTAGATTCATACATCAAGGTTGCTGTTGGACTGTAGGGCAAGTAAATGAAACCTAATCCCTGTAATTGACCAGGTAAATTATAGCCAATTAATCCCTTGGATGTAATTGTTGTCCAAACATCATTTACAGTAACATTGATGTAATCTACATTGACAATTACTGAGAAAAATGTATTTTCTGTATATAAGCCATCGGTCATTGTTAACTGGAAAACTATTTGCTGATTAATAGGCGTAGTTGACAGAATTTTAACCTGAAATGGGTCTGCAAAATGGTTGACAGTTGCTAATGTTCCAAGGACACCTACTGTATGTGAATTATCAAGAATCGTAACGTAAGGAGCACCGGTCACAACTGTGAGAGTTGATTGCAAGTTTACTGTTGGACTTAGCAAGTTTAAAAAATCACCTGTAATTCGCAAAGTGTCATTTTGTACAAACACGTTATTGTTATTATCGCTAAAATTAACATTGCTATAAGTGATTGAAGGTCCAGCAGGGTCAGTCAATGCTCTGTAAAGGTTGATTCTACCAGTACCTAATTTATTGGCATAGGTTGCTGAACTATTTGAAGGTAGAGTGTAAATATTGTCGGCCGTTTGTTTTAAACGTGCCCATGTTTGCGAAGCACTGTAAGATGGATAAAAAGATCTAACTACAGCTGCACATCCAGCAGCAACTGGAGCAGCCATTGATGTTCCACTATTTTGCGAATAAGAATTATTGGTCCAAGAAGCATTAATATTTACACCTGGAGAACAAACATCAACTGAATACCCATAATTTGTAAAGCCAGCATGAGCATCGCTATTATCTGTAGCAGCAACACTTAAGACACGGTCATAACCAGCAGGAAAAAATGCCTGATCAGCACCATTATTACCTGCTGCTACTACAACAAGAGCATCCATATTATTTGTTGCGTAATCAATAATTCCCTGACCGTAAGAGCCGCCACCTAAACCACCCCAAGAGCAATTAATAACTTTACAACCATGATCAGCGGCATAAGTTATTCCATCATAAGAGGCAATAAGTGCGCCTGAGGCATCAGAAATTTTTATTGGCATAAACTTGCAATTATATGCAGTTCCGCAAGCGCCTACACCATTGTTACATTGCTCAGCAGCATCACCACAAACAGCAACACCATGTGCATTACCCTGCCAAGAAGTATTATTGTCATTCATTCCAACATCCCAACCCGTGTAATTATCAATATAACCATCACCATCGTCATCCATATTATTAATTGGATCAGCAAGGTTGTGAGCAAGTTGGTTTACCAAATCAACATGTGCAAGTTCAGTGCCCGTATCAGTAATTCCAATCACAACAGATGCGTTTCCTGTGCTGATATCCCATCCACTTTGCGTAGTACCTGCAGCATGTACTGTATATAAATGGTACTGGCCATTATTGGAAGTATTATTCGCAGATTTTGGATCGTTTGGTACCAATGTGGTTTTAGGGATGTAATGAGGTTCTACATATTCAAAAACACCTTGATTATAAAGTTTGCCGATTGCTTTATCAAGTTCCAAAGCACCTGTATAATGAACTTCATAAATAAGAGAAAGGTCAACCATGGGAGCTCCCCATTTATTAAATGCTTTTTCTGGTGCTTTGTGACGTGGGTAAATTTTCTTGATGTGGTCTACTCCCAACATCGTAAAACAATTGATAACCGAAGGAATCGAAATTTGTTCAGCCAAACACAAGCTTCTATGCGCTGGAAGCACCTTAATAATAAGTGTGTTTGCCATGTAATCATCAGCTTGCAAACTTGAAGCTGGTGTATAATGTTGACCTGAAACAGCAATTGCACTACTTCCTATTTCATCATTTTGAGCAATTAAATAACTCGTAAAAAATGTGACTAAAACAAGTGTGATTATTTTTTTCATAATTTCTTTTTAAAATATAAAATTTGTAAAAAAGCGGAGAGTAAAAGTAACGATAACATTTTTATTAAAGGCAAGGAAATGAGTTTTTTCTGTGCTTAATCACTAAATAACTTAAAAAGCTAAAAATGAAGGTAATTCTGGTAGAAAATTATAACTTTTGTTTTCATGATCAATGGAACAACAAAAGTGACGCAAGCCATTGGTAATCAAAAACAAATCTACCTCAAGCGTTAAATTATATCGTGCCGTTTGGTCAAAAACTTCTTGTGAAATTTCAACGCTTGTCGCCTTACATTCCACTATCAAAATTGGTTTACCCATGGTATTGTAAGCAACAATATCACACCGTTTTTCCAAGCCATTTACTTCAATAGATTTCTCCAATGCAAGTAAACTTGAGGCATATTTTTTTTCTTCAACCAGCCACCTAACCGTATGTTGTCGAACCCACTCCTCTGGAGTCAACAGCACCCAACATTTTCTAACTTCATCAAAAATTTTATTGCGAGAACCAGCTGTTTTTAACCTGAATGCATAGCTTGGGAAATTTAATCTGGGAAAAGCTATGCTAGACATAAATTGAAAGAATAATCAAAAAATATTTCCTTATGTCACAAAGTTAAATGAAATTAGATTAAGCTTACCGTATATTTGTATATCAATTTATAAAGAGCAGAAAACAATAAGTGAATTTTTCATTTCAATCAAAGCCATGAAAACTAAAGAGGAGATTGTTGCCAACTGGCTTCCGCGTTACACAGGAATTAAATTAATGGACTGGGGGAAATACATTCTGCTAACAAATTTTAGTGGGTATGTGCAACAGTTTGCTAAAATGCACGGCGTAGAAGTGCAAGGAGTTGATAAACCTATGATGAGTGCGCATGCCAACGGAATTTCAATAATCAACTTTGGTATGGGTAGTGCGATGGCAGCTACAGTAATGGATTTAATTAAAGCTATACATCCTAAAGGAGTTTTATTTTTAGGTAAATGTGGCGGATTAAAAAAGAAAAATAAACTTGGTGATTTAATTTTACCAATTGCTGCTATACGAGGAGAAGGAACAAGCAATGATTATTTCCCCCCCGAAGTACCCGCTCTACCGGCATTTAGCTTACAAAAAGCAATATCAACAGCAATTCGGAATCATCAAAAAGATTATTGGACAGGAACAGTGTACACCACCAATCGTAGGGTTTGGGAACATGATGATGCCTTTAAAAAATACCTTCGGTCAATTCGTGCAATGGCAATAGATATGGAAACAGCAACTATTTTTTCAGTGGGCTTTCACAATGAAATATCTACCGGGGCACTCTTATTGGTTTCCGACCAACCCATGACACCTGATGGTGTAAAAACAGAAGAAAGTGATAAGCAAGTAACCCAAGATTTTGTAACAGACCACCTACAAATTGGAATTGATTCACTCAAAGAATTAATTAATAACGGAATTACCATCAAACATTTGCAATTCTAATTGTAAAAAAAAATCTACTTATTATCGAAGAGTTATGCTAATTATTAACATTACTTTCCAGCAAATCTGCCCGTGAATTTCAACGATATTATATCAGACCTAAAAAAGAAAATTTATAAACCCGTTTATTTTCTTTCTGGCGAAGAGCCCTATTTCATTGACTTAATTTCAGATTTCATTGAAAAAAAAGTTATGGGCGATGCCGAAAAAGAATTCAACCAAACTATTTTATATGGTCGTGATACAGATGTGGCCACTATTATAGGCGAAGCCAAACGGTATCCTATGATGTCCGACAAAATGGTCGTCATCGTTAAAGAAGCACAAAACATAAAAAATATTGAAGAATTAACTTCCTACATTGAAAATCCGCTCAGTTCTACGATTCTAGTTATTTGTTACAAATATAAAACGCTCGACAAACGAAAAACATTTCCTAAGACAGTTGCTAAAAAAGGCGTTTTATTTGAATCCGTAAAATTATATGAAAATAAAATTCCCGATTGGATTGAAGGGTACTTGAAAGAAAGAAAATATACTGTTAGTCCAAAATCGTCCCAACTTTTAACTGAATACCTCGGCGTTGACCTCGGAAAAATTGTCAATGAACTGGAGAAGTTAATGATAAACCTACCGGAAGGAACAGAAATTACACCTGATCATATTCAAACAAATATTGGAATTAGCAAAGATTTTAATTCCTTTGAACTGAATAATGCATTAACAAAAAGAGACGTTTTAAAAGCAAATCTTATTGTAAATTATTTTGCTGAAAACTCAAAAGAACATCCACTTGTACTGACCATTTCCTCTCTCCACTCTTTTTTTGTAAAATTATTACGTTATCACGGTCTTGAGGATAAATCAAAAGAGAACGCGGCAAAGGCTTTAGGTGTTCATCCATTTTATGTCAACGACTATATAGCCGCTGCAAAAATTTATCCTTTGACAAAATTAAAAGAAGTTTTTTCTTGGTTGAGGGAATATGATTTACGCTCAAAAGGAATGGATAATTTAAGCGCCAAGGACGGCGAATTATTAAAGGAATTGGTGTGGAAAATTTTACATTAATAATAAACATTACCAAGCGAATTCAAAGAAGCTAAAAATAACAAGAATGAATTATTGGTTAGTCAAATCAGAACCCACTACCTACTCTTGGGAACAATTTAATAAAGATGGCGTTACGCAATGGACTGGCGTACGCAATTATGCTGCGAGAATTTACCTTCGCGCAATGAAAAAGGGCGATGAGGTACTCTTTTATCACAGCAATATTGGCAAGGAAATTGTTGGCATTGCAAAGGTGACCAAAGAAGCATACCAAGACCCAACAACAATCGACAACGCTTGGGTTTGTGTAGATCTTAAACCACTGAAAAAATTAAAAAATGCTGTTCAACTTTCCATAGTTAAAGCAGACTCAACATTAAAAAATATGCCTCTTGTTCGGATCGCAAGACTTTCGGTTATGCCTGTAACAAAAGAAGAATTTATGCGAGTGATGCAACTCAGCGAGTAACTACCAAAGGCAAAAAACATCGGATGGATTCTGACTGCAACCGACACAATAAAATGTGTTTTAAATCATCTTTAACCTTACTTTTACATCCGAAATCGTGTTCAAATTTTAGATGACTGCGATTTCATTCTTTTGAAATAAAAGTTAACAACAAATTGCAAAATATGTTCCATAAATTTATTCAGCTTTTATCACTATTTTTAATTCCATTGATTGCTGAAGCTCAAACAAGTACTATTAGGGGAACTGTTACAAGCAAAACAAATGGTGAAGCTGTATTATTTGCACTTGTATATTTAGAAGGAACATCAATGGGTGTGCAAAGTGACATCAATGGATTTTATTCTCTTACCAAAATACCATCAGGAACCTACACGCTCGTAGCCCAGCAAGGAAGTTTTTTAGCAACAAAACAGACGCTGACAATTAAGGCAGGAGTAATTGCCAATTACAACATAATACTTCAACCACGAGTAATGCGAGAAGTCATAATTTCGGCTAAACGACAAGAAGAGCAGGAAAATCCTGGAGTTGCAAAATCAACTATGGACAGTAAAGATATAAATCGCGTTGTTGCTATAGGTGGCGTTGCAGACATTGCTCAATCGGTTCAAGTTTTACCAGGCGTTGTAAGTACTGGAGACCAAGGAGGACAATTATACATCAGAGGCGGCACGCCGGTGCAAAACAAAGTTTTATTAGACGGTATGATTATTTACAATCCGTTTCATTCCATTGGCTTATTTTCTGTTTTTGATACCGACATCGTCAAAAATCTTGACGTTTACACAGGAGGTTTTAACGCAGACTACGGTGGGAGAATATCATCTATTATGGATATTACTACACGCGACGGAAATAAAAAACATTTGGGTGGAAAAGTAACGGTGAGTCCATTTGGTGCAAAATTAATGTTGGAAGGTCCACTACGCAGATTCGATAGTTTGCAAACACGTGCGGCAATTTCGTATGTTTTTTCGGCAAAAAACTCTTTCCTGCGCGAAACTTCAAAAATATTTTATGGGTACATTGATCGAAATGGATTGCCATTTAACTTCAGTGATTACTACGGAAAGATTGCAGTAAATGGTTCGAGTGGAAATAAATTAAATGTTTTTGGGTTTTCTTTCAACGACACAGTTGCCAGATATAAAGGATCCGCAGATTTAAAATGGAAGTCACTTGGATTTGGAAGTAATTTTCAAGTAGTGCCTGCGAACTCAACGACACTAATTAAAGGCAACTTTGCATATTCAAAATACAATATTGGAATGCGTGAAGATTATTACTCTGAAAGAAATAGTGCAGTTAACGGATTTAATTTAGGATTAAACTTCACCTATTTTCACAGAAAAAATGTGGTGAATTATGGCATTGAGGTTTTAGGATTTAAAACCGATTTCAATTTTGAAAATGCTGTGCGCCGTACCATAACCCAAGTTGAAAACACGACAGAATTAGGCTGCTACATAAAATACAAATGGATTTCAGGAAATTTCGGTGGTAAAAAAGATTCAACTACTAATCGTACATTAATACTTGAACCTGGTTTTCGTTTGCAATACTATGCAACACTTTCAAATATTTCTCCCGAACCTCGCCTTGGCTTTAAATACAACATCAACAATCACTTCCGATTAAAAGGTGCTACAGGCATTTACTCTCAAAATTTATTGAGTGCAACTTCGGATCGTGATGTTGTAAATTTATTTTATGGATTTCTTTCAGGTAGCGATAATTTACCATCCACCTTTACAGACGAAAACGGAAAGACATATGACATTTCGCACAAGTTACAAAAAGCAAATCATTACATTTTTGGATTTGAATGGAACCCAATCGATTCCATTCAAAAATGGGGTGATATTACAATCAACATTGAAGGTTATTTAAAAGATTTTTCTCAGCTTACAAATCTTAATCGGAACAAGCTTTATGAAGATGACCAAGCACATGCCAACAAGCCTGATTTATTTAAAAAAGATTTTATAATTGAAACTGGAAAAGCTTATGGAATTGATTTTCTTATAAAATATGAATACAAAGATTTTTATTTCTGGGGAGTTTATTCACTTGGCTTTGTAAAACGCTGGGATGGATTGCAAACTTATCGTCCAAATTTTGATCGCCGCCACAACATTAATCTCGTTACATCTTATAATTTCGGAAAATATAAATCTTGGGAAATTGACTTACGTTGGAATTTAGGAACTGGATTTCCTTTTACACCAACTGCTGGATTTTATGAAAATCTCAGTTTCGATAATATTACAACCGACTACACCACACAAAACGGACAGCTCGGCGTACTTTACGGAAAATTGAACTCCCATCAACTCCCAGCTTACGCTCGATTGGATGCAACCATCAAGAAAAAATTTGAATTCAGCGAAAGCAACAAACTCGAAGTTGCACTGGGTGTAACGAATGCTTATAATCGTCAAAACGTATTCTACTTCGATCGAATATCCTACAAACGAGTGGACCAACTCCCAATAATGCCAAGTTTGAGTATGAACTGGTCATTTTAAATGAATTTAAAAAAGAGTGTTAAAGAAATAAAATCATCCTTCTTTTCAAACAATCTACATTAACACAATCTTTTCCATACCTTTATACCCCGGGTTACCGTCCCATTATTTACTATGTCATCTACAAAATACGTCTTTGTAACCGGGGGTGTTTCTTCGTCATTGGGGAAAGGCATCGTCTCTGCCTCACTTGCAAAACTCTTGCAATCACGAGGTTATACAGTTACCATCCAAAAGCTAGATCCTTATATTAACGTTGATCCAGGTACTTTAAACCCATACGAACATGGTGAATGCTATGTTACTGAAGATGGGGCAGAAACTGATCTTGACCTTGGGCATTACGAACGCTTTTTAAACGTTGCCACATCTCAGGCAAATAACGTCACTACAGGAAGAATATATAAAACTGTAATTGAAAAAGAACGCAAAGGTGACTATTTAGGTAAAACTGTTCAAGTTATTCCACATATCACCGACGAAATAAAGCATCGCATCCGATTACTGGGAAATACAGGCCAATTCCAAGTCATAATTACTGAAATTGGTGGGACTGTTGGCGACATTGAATCGCTTCCATATGTAGAGGCCGTTCGTCAATTGAAATGGGAAATGCCAAAAGATGTAATGGTGGTCCATTTAACATTGGTTCCTTACTTAGCATCATCCGGTGAGTTGAAAACAAAACCCACACAACATTCTGTCAAGTTATTACAAGAATTTGGTGTAACAGCTGATGTGTTGGTGTGTCGAACAGAACATCCTTTAAGTTCCGATTTGAAACGAAAAGTTGCCTTATTTTGCAACGTTGAAACATCAGCTGTAATCGAAGCAAGAGATGCAAAAAGCATTTATGAAGTTCCGATGCTAATGGAAAAGGAAAAACTTGACGAAGTAGTTTTAAATAAGCTTGGTCTTTCGACAGATACGCCTACCAACCTCAGCCATTGGAAAAATTTCGTCAATATTCTTTACAACACAAAAAACGAGGTCAATATTGGTTTGGTTGGAAAATACATAGAACTCAAAGATTCCTACAAATCGATCAATGAAGCTTTCATTCATGCAGGCGTTACCAACAACTATAAAATAAATCTATCTTGGATCCATTCCGAAAGTATAACTGAAGAAAATGTTACTTCAAAACTTTCAGGATTAAGTGGAATTTTAGTTGCGCCTGGATTTGGTCATCGTGGAATTGAAGGTAAAATTGCGGCCATTCGTTTTGCACGAGAGAATAATGTTCCCTTTTTCGGAATTTGTTTGGGAATGCAATGTGCAGTAATAGAATTTGCTCGTAATGTTTTAAATATGAAGGAGGCACATTCTACGGAAATGGATTTAAAAACAGCTTTCCCAGTCATTGATTTATTAGAAGAACAGAAAAAAGTAACACACAAAGGCGGCACAATGCGATTGGGAGCATACCCTTGCGAACTAAAAGAAGGTTCTAATGCATTCTCCATATATGGGAAACATACGATATATGAACGCCACCGCCATCGCTATGAATTTAACAATGAATATCAAAACAAGTTTGAAAAATCAGGAATGAAGGCTACTGGAATAAACCCGCAAGGAGGCCTTGTTGAAATTGTAGAATTAGAAAATCATCCTTGGTTTGTTGGCGTTCAATTTCATCCTGAATATAAAAGTACAGTAGACAAACCGCATCCATTATTTGTGAGTTTCGTAAATGCTGCCATCACAATGAAAAATAAAAAATAAATCGGATTATCTTTTTTTCTTAATGAACGTTCAATTAGTGTGCTAACTCAAGATGAACTTAAACGATTTTCTACAAGCAGCTGGGGGATCAAAACAATTTATTTCTGAAAATAAATTTGAAGAAATAGTCCTAAAAGAGTTCAAAGCAATACCTGAAATACTTGAAAGACTTAAGCATTTAGAAGAAACTCCTTCTGAAACATTAAGGTTAGAGTTTTTCTTTTATACAAATGCTGCTGGTAAAGCAAAAGATTTTGCTACCTGCCTTAAAAATCGAGGGTACAGCGCCGACTATTCAAAAGTCCCTGGACCCACAACTATTTTTCTCATAAATGGCTGGACAGATAAAATTAAAATAAACACAGAAACGGTAATTGCTTGGAGTAAAGAAATGTGTGAATTGGGCTACGGCTACGATTGTGCCTTTGACGGTTGGGGAACTACACCTGACCAAGACTAAAATATAAATTTATCATTTCTCAATCGTGGATCGCTATTTAGGACACATTTCAAGCAATTAAGCCTTAAATTTGACTTAAGTTTATCAAAATCTATTTAGCTAAATGGAAGGCTTTCTAAGAAAAGTAAGTGATTATATTTTTTCTAATTACGGAGAAAAAATTGAAGACCTGTGCATCGTAGTTCCTAATCGACGAGCTGGATTATTCATCAAAAAAAATTTAGCAACTCATTCGAAAGGTCCTATATGGTCGCCAACTATTTTTTCTATTGAAGATTTTATATGGGAACTTGCTGGAAATAAAAAAGCTGATTTAGCAGAACAACTTTATATATTTTATTCAGTTTACAAAGAATCCGAAAAAGAAAAAGCTGAATCATTTGAAGATTTTTGCAAGTGGGCACCTACCCTACTCAACGATTTTAATGAAGCTGATATTTACCTTGTTGATACAGAACAATTATTTGGTAATCTCAGCGACATTCGAGGAATCGAAGAATGGAGTTTAGGACAACAGACGCTAACTGAATTTCAAAAACAATACTTGCATTTTTGGGCTTCTATTACAAAATGGTACAAGCTATATAAAAAGAAATTAAATGAAGAAAATCTTGCCTACCCTGGTCTTGCTTACCGCTATGTAGCAGAAAACATCGTAGACTTAGTTGAAAAAAAACAGTGGGTGAAAATAATTTTTGCGGGTTTCAACGCTTTAAATGGTGCAGAAGAAAAGATATTCGCTTCCTTAAGAGAAAAAGGTAATGCAGATTTACTTTGGGATAGTGACAGCTATTATTTAGATAATAAAGCAAATGAAGCTGGGAAATTTCTTAGAAAATACAAAAAAGAGTATTTCAAACAAAATTCAACTATCTCAAATGCTTTTGAGCATATTGAAAATATTTTTTCGACTGAAACAAAAAATATAACAGTCATTGCAGTAGCTAAAATGGTTTCGCAAGCAAAAGCTGCAGCACATTTTTTAGAAACAATTGATCCTCAAACAAAATATTCACCTGCAACTGCAATTGTACTCGGTGATGAGCAACTATTGCTACCCTTGCTTCACACACTTCCAAAAGAAGCTGAAAATATAAATATTACAATGGGATTTCCATTACGAAATACTCCCATAGCATCCCTTGTAAACGCATTATTTCAACTGCATTTAAGTGCAGAACGATTCAATATTCATACGAAAAATGGTGAATTAAAATATTACCACACCGACCTAAGTCGAATTTTCAGACATCCATATACCAAACAACTTTTAGCAGAAAGTAAATTAGCAGAAAAACTTGATTCGTATATTGGAAAGAAAAATATAATTTTCAGTTCTGCTAGCCAGCTTCAAAGTTTTGTTCCAGAAACAAAAGATTTTTTTGACCCTATAGCTAATTTGCTAAAACCCTGGGCTACTACAAACCTAGCTCTTGATGGCTTGAGTTATCTGATTGAAATACTCCGACCGATTTTCACTGCCAATATAAAAGTACCAGGAGACACAAGCTTAAATTTAGACCTTGAATATTTATTTCAATTAAACCTTATCGTTAAACGAGCTAGGTCGTTGCATGAAAAATGGAACCTTACAAATGATATTCGATCCTTAAAATCATTAATAGACCAACAATTAGCAGCTACATCTCTTCCATTTTTTGGTGAACCGTTAGCTGGCTTACAAATAATGGGCCTGCTTGAAACACGAACACTTGATTTTGAAAATGTAATTCTGTTGTCAGCTAATGAAGCTATTATTCCTACTGGAAAATCGCAGCAATCTTTTATAATCTATGATCTTAGAAAATATTTTGGAATGCCTGTCTGGAATGACAAAGATGCAGCATCGGCGTATCACTTTAATCGCTTACTACAAAGGGCAAAAAATATTTTCATAATTTACAATACAGACCAAGATATTTTTGGAAGTCGTGAAAAAAGCCGTTTTGTTACACAATTACTCTATGAACTTCCAGAAGTAAATAAAAATATAAAAATTACTGAGGTTGTTTTTGACGCGGGTATTCCTATCACTTCCACTAAACCAACAATAATTTCAATTCCAAAAACCGATGCTATAAATGCCAGAATAGAAAATCTAGTCGAAAAAGGAATGTCACCCTCTTCACTAAATAGTTATCGAGATTGCAAATTGCGATTTTATTTTCATTACATAGCGCATTTACGCGAGCCTAAAGAAGTACTAGAAACAATTGGTGCGGACACGCTTGGGACTATCATTCATGAAGCACTCAAAATATTATATGAACCTGCAATTGGCACTATTTTAACTGTTCCTTTTTTAAATGATGCGAAAAAAAAAGTAACACAAACTTGCGAGAGCCTATTCAAATCTTATTTTAAATCAGATGGCGACTCGCATGGAAAAAATTTGCTTGCAAAAAAAATAGCTATTAAGTACATTCACCTTTTTCTAAAAGCAGAACTCAATAAGGTAGACAGTAATAACAAAAATCATGTCAGTGGACTTGAGCTTAAAATGAATCACGAAATTGAAGTTGCGGGAAGAACAATAAAACTAATTGGGACAGCTGACCGGATCGACAAAACAGATTGTCAAATTACATTAATTGATTACAAAACAGGAAAAGTTGAAACAAACGAATTGAAAGTAGAGGACTGGACCGATATTCAAACGAATAATAAAATTGGAAAAAGTTTTCAATTACTAATGTATTCCTGGTTGTATGCTAGAATGCACAAGAGTGATTTACCGATTGCTTCAGGTATAATATCCTTCCGAAAATTAAGTGACGGTTTTATGCAAGTTAAAACGCCAGATGGTGATTTAGTCCTTCCTTCTACTTTAGCTAATTTTGAAGATTCGCTTCGAGAATTAGTAGGAGATTTATTAAACAGAGACATAGAATTTAGCCAGACAGAAGATTTGAAAAACTGTACATACTGTGATTTCAAAGGAATCTGTAGTCGATAATTACATTACTAATTCATCAATATAAAAAAATATAATCAAGCAAAATGAGTTACAAGAGTCTTGAAGCATGTATTATCGATCTTGAAAAAAACGGACACCTTGTGCGCGTAAAAGAAGAAGTTGATGGAAATCTGGAGATGGCAGCCATTCACTTACGTGTTTTCGAAGTAGGTGGCCCCGCGCTACTTTTTGAAAATATAAAAGATTGTAAATTTAGGGCCGTCTCCAATTTATTTGGAACGAAACAACGTGCTAATTTTATTTTTAGAAATTCAATTGAAAATGTAAAAAAACTTGTCGAGATAAAAACTGACCCAATTCAAGCCCTACGACATCCACTTAAGAATTTAAAAATTATTTTTGCAGCCGTAAAATCCATCCCTAAAAAATCAATTTTCAATGTGCCTGTCCTTGAAAACGAAATAAATATATCGGACCTTCCACAAATAAAACATTGGTTGAATGATGGTGGCGCATTTGTAACGCTGCCTGCAGTTTATACAGAAGACATAGATAAACCAGGAATTTCAAATTCAAATTTGGGAATGTATCGCATTCAACTCAATGGCAATGATTACATTCAGAATAAGGAAATAGGTTTGCACTATCAACTTCACCGAGGGATTGGTGTCCATCAAACTAAAGCCAATAAAAAAAACCAAGCGCTAAAAGTTTCAATTTTTATTGGTGGTCCACCAGCTCTCCCTTTCAGTGCTGTAATGCCATTGCCGGAAGGATTATCCGAACTAAAATTTGCGGGTGTACTAGGAAATCGAAGGTTTCGTTATGTTTATAAAGATGGCTATTGTATTGCCAGTGATGCTGATTTTGTAATTACTGGAGAAATATATCCTAATGAAAATAAATTGGAGGGACCATTTGGAGACCATCTTGGATATTATAGTTTGAAACATTTATTTCCAATGATGCGTGTACATAAAGTGTGGCATAAAAAAGATGCAATCTGGCCATTTACAGTTGTAGGAAGGCCTCCTCAAGAAGACACTAACTTTGGATGGCTAGTGCATGAACTAGCTGAAAAAGGTTTACAAACACAAATTCCTGGACTGAAAAATATACACGCAGTTGATGCTGCAGGTGTTCACCCACTTTTATTGGCTATTGGAAGTGAACGTTATACTCCATACTTAAATGAAAAACGACCTGCCGAAATCTTAACAATTGCAAACAATATACTCGGATCGGGACAACTTTCATTGGCAAAATATTTATTCATTTCTTCCTTCGACGACAAGCCCGACTTAGACATCTACAACATTCCAGCGTTTTTAACGCACATTTTGGAACGCATTGATTTCACTCGTGACATTCATTTTCATACAAATACAAGTATTGATACACTTGATTATAGCGGAGAGTCGATCAACTCAGGTTCAAAAGTAGTTTTTGCAGCTACAGGGGAGATACGTCGCAAATTAGAAACAAAAAACCCAAATTTAAATTTACCCAACAACTTTGAAAGTGTTTGTGTTGTAATGCCTGGCATACTTGCGCTCCAAGGTCCAGCGTTTTCCTCCTATGAAAATGCTGAAAAAGAACTGAACCAACTGACTATCGAACTCTCGTCTCAAACTGAAAAGCTAAATGGGTATCCATTACTAATTTTATGTGATGACCCAAATTTTGTTTCGAAAAACACTACTAATTTTATTTGGGTGACGTTTACAAGAAGTAATCCTTCGCATGATATTTATGGAGTCAATTCATTTACCGAATTTAAACATTGGGGATGCAAAAATTCAATCATCATCGATTCGCGATCAAAACCTCATCATGCACCTGTATTAGAAAAAAGCAATAAAATAGAAAATCAAATTGACCGTTTTTTTGAAAAAGGGGGCTCTTTAGCGCGGATAACATGCGATAACACAAAAAATAAAATAGCAAAAAATTAACAATCCTTCAGTCTTTTACATAAGCACAAATAGCATTAATTCAATTTGTAATTGTAACTTCGTCAAGTAAATTTATCTTAAAAAAATGCGTATACATATTATTTTTTCGTTATTATTTATTGTTAGTGGAAATTTATTTTCACAAATATTACCACTTGAACCTTCTGGAAAACCTCCTGTCTTTTTTTATAGCCCGAGCCATGTATTAGTTGCTGAGGAAATTGCAAAACGAAAATTAGCGAATGACACTGTTGATAAAAAAGAAGAGCAGTTCATGATTGAGAGCAGTTACTACATACAACAACGATTGATGAGTGGAGTGGTGCTCTTCAACGATTCGCTAAGTGCTTATGTAACGAAAGTAGCCACAATCATTCTAAAAGATGATACGGCAACATTAAACAAACTTCATTTTTACGCCTATAAATCAACTGATCAAAATGCATTCACTTCTGCAACTGGAAATATTTTAATCACTGTAGGACTAATTGCGCAATTAGAAAACGAAGCTCAACTCGCGTATATATTAGCACATGAAATAACCCATTTTAAAGAAAAACACATGCTCAAGGGTTATCTCAACAGTGAAGAATTAATTGAACGAGAAGAGAAAACTTCCTACAATCTTTTACTCTCATCCTACTACTCTTATAGCCAAGAACAAGAACTTGAAGCAGACCAAATGGGTTTTGAACTTTATAAAAAATCCCCTTATAGCTTGAAACAGGCGCTCCGTTCATTTGATATTTTAGATTATGCAGAGTTGCCATTTGACGACATCACATTTGATACAACATTTTTCAATACAGATTACCAAATTATTCCAACTGGATATTTCAGGAAAGCAGTCGACCCAATATATAGGGACGACAATTATGAAGACCGCAACAGCACACATCCGAATGTACGCAAACGTAGAATGGCAATAATTGCACAGTTAGATTCTATAAAAACCGGAGGATCAAAAATATTTATTGTTTCAAAAGACGAATTTTTACATATACGTGAAAAAGCACGCTATGAAATTTGCAGATTATTCTTAATGGAGCGAAAATATGCTGATGCTATATATTCCTCCTTTTTGATGTTAAAGAAATGCCCAAATGAATCTTTCCCGAAGAAAATTATAGGTCGTAGTCTCTATGAACTTGCTGCTTACAGACAACCTTTAAAAGAACTAAATTCTTATTCAACCAATTCTTATTTACCTGAATTTTATGGCTACAACGAATCGGGTGTGTATTCAAATTTGATGAATGAACCATATTATCAGATTCCAGATTTCGATGATTACCCTGGTCAACAACAGCAGATTTTTCATTTGTTCAAAGAAATGGAGGAGGATGAATTAACTGTACTTGCTTTATCCTACAACTGGTCATTACACAAAAAAGACACTGCTGACCAATTTCAAAAATCGCTTTGTGACAGTTTGTTTTTTATGCTTGTGAATAATCAAAATTTACACTTGAGCTATTTTTCCGCAATAAACCCAACTGAAGCAATGGCTGAGTTTAGAAAAGATTCGTTGCAACGTGTTGTAGAAACAGGTGAAGTTGGAGATTCAAAATATTCAAGAATGGATCGTTTCCGACTAAATTCGCAAAAAGATCGTTTCATAAAATTCGCATTTGTTGAACAATTAAAAGACCCTGAATTTGTAAAGCTGTTTAAATACTATGTAAACAATCGAACAAATACAACTGATACAACAGCTGAATCATGGATTGAGCCACGAACAAAAAAAGAATTGAAAAATGATGCTAAAGAAAGTGAGAAGTATGGTTGGGATATAAAAAAAATAATTGCTATTTCGCCGGACTACATGCATTACGTCCAACCTAAACCTAGAAAAGAATCGAAACAGGATTATACCAAAAGTGAGCAAGGGCAAAAAGAATTAAGTAATGCTATTTCAACTGCAGCCAAGAATGCAGGTGTAGGTTGCATTATGTTGAGTCCATTCACTATGGCTGCACAGGAAGAAAATATTTACCCAGATTTAGCTGCCCTTAATGAATGGTTCTATGAACGAATGCAGCATGGAAGTAATGGGTATTCAACTACTTTAAATAATAAAGCACAAATAGATGCTATTATTAAAAAGTATGACACACGATATATAATGTTTACACTTTTAGAATCTGAATACCGTAAAAAAATTCAACATCCTTTTTGGTATGCTATTAGCTGCGTTGCAATTGCCCCAATCCGCAAAATGTTCATTCCCGTACATTATTATACCTACGATTACGTGTCATTAGATTTAAAGACAGGCACCGTGATTGAAATGAAACATGAAAAAATCAAAAAGGGCAAAGAAGTAGATGCAACTGCAGAATTTTATAAAACTACTTTTGAAAAAATGATTTTACCAAAAAAACAGATTGAAGAAAAAACAGTTGAAAACGAAGTAGAAAAATCTGAGAAGACAGAAAAAAAATAATTTAAAATTTAGCTTGCACTTTTAGCTGAGCCAATTTTTTTCTTAATTCCTTCTGTTGTAATAGAACCTGGACGTTCAATCGGTGATCCTAAAGCTCGATCCCAAACAAGCGATGCAAGTACTCCCAAAGAACGGGAAACACCAAAAAGAACTGTATAAAAATCAAATTCTTTTATTCCAAAATGCATTAAAAGTGCCCCAGAATGGGCATCAACATTCGGCCAAGGGTTTTTAATTTTTCCTGTCGACTCTAAAATTGGTGGTGCAACTTTATAGACCATGTGAACAATTTCGCAAAGAGCATCTACACCCTTTACCTCTTTAATGTAACGAATATAAAAATCTTGTTGCGCCTCAAAACGCGGATCGGTTTTTCGCAATACAGCATGACCGTAGCCAGGAACAACTCGCCCATCAGCCAATGTCTTATGTATATAATCTGCTATTTGCTGCTCAGTAGGTAGCTCGGCTCCTATTTCTTCACGCATTTTCAAAATCCATGCAATTACTTCCTGATTTGCAAGTCCGTGCAATGGACCAGCAAGGCCATTCATACCCGCAGCAAATGCTAAGTAAGGATCACTCAAAGCAGAACCAACTAAATGGGTTGTATGCGCTGAAACATTTCCACCTTCATGATCCGCATGTATAGTCATATACAAACGCATCAATCGTTTTACATCAAACTCATCGTAACCCATCATGTGCGCAAGATTTGCCGCCCAATCTAATTTCGGATCCGGTTCAATGTGGATATCATTTTTATATTTTTTTCTATAAATATATGCCGCCAAACGTGGTAAACGGGCAATGATATTCATTGCATCTTCAAAAGTATAATCCCAATAATCTTTTTTACTCATCCCCTCTTTATATGCTTTTGCAAAAAGAGATTCGGTCTGCATTGCCATTACTGCAATACTAAACATGGTCATTGGATGCGTAGCCGCAGGAAGTTTTTCAATTGTATCAAACACATGCTTAGGTACAATTGCACGCCTTGCCCAATCATTTCCAAGTGCATAAACATCTTCTTTTGTTGGTAGGTCGCCAGTGAGCATCAAATAAAATATACCTTCAGGCAATGGCTCAGTTCCGTTCGGTGCCTTTGGAAGTTGAGTGCGTAATTCAGGAATTGAATAACCACGAAAACGAATTCCCTCTTCAGGATCCAACTTTGAGGTTTCAGTTACAAGGCCTGTCATGGATTTCATTCCTTGGTAAACCTGTGCTACAGTATATTCACCAAGCTTTTTATCGCCATGTTCTTTAATAATAGCTTTTACTTCAGCCGCCATCGGCTTTGCTTTCTCTATAAATTTTTGCTTAGGT
>Ga0214919_10000442_pt1 | contig 71033 bp, 49 predicted proteins | sample LL1503_MetaG_FD_177994 | JGI IMG/M metagenome (GOLD analysis project Ga0214919, IMG submission 177994) | Freshwater microbial communities from Lake Lanier, Atlanta, Georgia, United States - LL-1503 | ecosystem: Environmental > Aquatic > Freshwater > Lake | place: USA: Georgia | collected... | reverse complement strand
TGCGGCGTGCCACGACCCTCGTCCTTGTTGCGGGTCGTCCGCACCTTCCGCCCCTTCTCGTCCGTCTCCTCGACCGCAGCCTCCAGCCACATCTTCACCAGATGCAGCAGGTGCCGGTCGCTGATCCGGCGAGCCACGCACTTCATCAGTTCGTGGTGCGGAATCGTGTCGAAGTAGCCGCTCAGGTCCGCGTCGACGACTTCCGTGTAGCCACGGTCCAGCCAGCCTTGGACAGCCTCGATCGCCCCGTGGGCGTCGTGGCCGGGCCGATAGGCATGCTGCTCAGGCTGCAGGTCCTCGTCGAAGATCGGCTCCACGACGAGTACGAACGCCATCTGCACCACGCGGTCGCGGATCGTCGGGATTCCCAGCGGACGCTGTTTGCCATCTGCTTTCGGTATCCACACCCGTCGCACGGCCGCTGGCCGGTACGTCTTCTTCCTCAACTCTTCTGCCAGTTCGCCAAGCCACTGCTCCACCCCATACGACTCGATGGCCGAGAAGGTCTGCCCGTCCACGCCCGGAGACCCGCCGTTGGCACGGCAGCGGTCGAAGGCATGGGCCAGGATGTCAGCCCGGTGCACCTTGTCGTACAGCATGTAGAACCGGTAGCTAGGCGACGCTTTCGCTTTCGCACGTAGCACGGTCTGAAGCTTCTCAACCTTTTCAGGAGGTCTCAGGCTCATCGCCAATCTCCGGCTTTCACTTCTTTCCATACTCCTCTGAAAGTGAGGCTCCTTCCCTCCGCCGGCATTACCCGGCTTCATCGGTACTACGAGCCTCTCCGACTTCCACCCGGCCCGGCCTCTCCCTCACGGGTCGCCAGTTGCCCCTCAGTCGAGCACCGAAGTGGATCTCTCGTGATTGCGTGTCTCTCCCCTTGTCGCGTGCCATCGCCATTACCCCGGCGGGACCACCGGAGCACAGGTTGTGCAACTCCAGCGGCAACGGCCTTCCCCGTTCGGACAGCGGGTCGGCTCCCACAACTTGCATTTTCGAGGCTTGCTCAGCGTTCACTCACGTTATGGCCCGCTGACTCGCTGAGCCGCCCAAGGCGGCCCGTTGACGTCAAAGGCTCTCGACAGTTCGTTACCTCCCTATCGACTTCGACTGCTTCCTGGCGGACAACCACCTCCAGGTGCGGGTCTTGCACCCGCGGGATAAAACACACCATTCACGACGCACGCCCGAAGCGCAAGCGAGAGGAATCCGCGGTCAAGCCGTCAGTCCACCCGTATTCCCTTACTTGCGCTTCGGGCTTGGATGCACTCTTTTCCAACCGTTCTCGTGCGGTCGGGACCATCACCGCCGCTCGGAGCCGGCGCCGATCGCATCCGGCATCACGCTGGATTGCATCCGGGCTCACGGCATTTCGGCCGTCACCGCCATCACGATCGGCGCGGTGCCGTCGTCACCTTTGACAAACTCGATCGCGGCCAACGGCTCAGACCTCTTGGGCTGGATCCGCAGATAGCGGAGCTGGCGGCCACCGAGGTCAAACGCAAACTCACTCTGCGGCACGTCGACCCGACGGATGTAATCGGCGATGTGTTCGCCATTGACGAGCGGATAGTCCTCTTTTTGGCCGTCGGCGTAAACCAGCCGCATGATCATCGACGTCGAGCCCTTGGCACCAGCAGGAAATCCCCAGCCGGCGACGCCGCCAAGCAGGTGGATCGCCTTGACCGGCGAGGCGAGCGTGAGCGACACGCTCTTGGGCATCTTCGGTGCGAGATAGCCATTGGGGCCATGGAGCATCACCACGTTGGGCACGCTCTGCCCCTGCGGGTCGACGAGCGTGAACGGCACGCCACTGAACGTCTTCGGCCTCCAGTCGGCCAAGACTAATCGTTCGACGGTGGCGTGCTGATCATAGAAAAGCCCCTTCGTGCTCACGGCCGTCGCCACCTTTTCCAGTGGCAGCGGCACGAACTTGCCGCGGGCGGTGAGAAATGCGAGCAGATCGGCAAGCCCCTCGGGCTTGATCTGCTTCTCGAATCCGACCGGCATGAGCGAGTTTGGCGACGGCTGAAACATGTCGATCTCGTCCCGCTGGATCGCCACCCGCTTGCCTTCGGCATCGACCAGTTCGACGGCTGTCTTGCTCTCCGCGGCCAGGAGGCCGGTGACCACGCGGCCGTCGTCGGTCGATACCGTATAGGCCCGGTAGTTGCCCTCGACCGAACGGTTCGGGTCGAGAATGTGAATGAGGAGTTCGTGCGCCGGATGCACGGCCATGCCGCTGAGTTCGGGGCCCACCTTTCCGCCCTCGCCCGAATGCATATGGCACTTGCCACAATGCTCCTTGAAAACCAGCTTGCCACGGGCGGCGTCGCCGCCGGCTCTGACCACGGGCAGGATCTCGTCGATCACCTTCTGGCGGTCGGCATTCGGCAGGCCGCCACCAGCCGCGAGGATTTTTTTCGCGCGGTCGCGGATGGCACGATCGGGGTGGTCTGTGAGCTTGACGCGTTCCACGATCGGGATGTCACCGAGGCTGACCGTGCCCTTCTCCAGTCGCTCCACGAGTTGTGCCGCCCAGTCGCGGTTGAAGAGCACCGTTCGCACTGCCGCCTCACGGACCTGCGGCGTGAGCGCAGCGAGCAAGTCAAGGATGGCGGCCGGTGCCTCCACTGCGGTTGATTTCCCGATCGCTGCGATCAATCCTGCCGAAAGCTCAGGGCTCGCGCGACCGCCAACACGCGAAACAATCGTCTCCACCACGGCCGAATCAGCCGGCCGCAGCGTCACGAGCCGTTCGGCCGACTCCGCGCGATTCGCATCGGGCGACTCAGCCCGATCCATCTCCGAAACAAGCGCCTCACTGATCCGGATGATCTTCGAGTCGAGTGCCTTGGAGCCGGTGTGCTGCACGAGTGTGACGAGCTGACCTTGCGAGGCTGGCGGCAGTGTGTCGACCAGCGCGGTGATGGCCGCCTCCGCGTCGGGTCCCAGTGCCGCGGCCGTCCCCTTGGGCCAGCCACGGGCCAGGCCCGTGAGTGCCGCCGCTGCCACCTCCGGTGCGGCATCGCGAAGCTGCACGAGCGCCTTGCCGACCGCCGCCGCATCGGCGCCGCGGGCCACGTGCTCCGCCACCCGTTCGATGATCGCCAGCCGCCGCGGCTCGGGCTTTGCCTTCTTCGGCCCGTCGGCAGGCAACAGGTCCGGCAACGGGTCAGGCAACAGGTCCGACAACAGCACCGGGAGAGCGGTCGCCGCCTGCACGGCTGCCGCGCTCGTCGCGGCATCGGCAAGCACGGGATCCTGGAGCGTCCGCGGATCGGCCAGCAGTTGATTGACGAGCGATCCCGCCTCGGGCGACGGAGCCCATTCACCGAGCGACTCGAGCACCGCCCGTCGCACGCCCGCCGACGGATCGGTCGCCACGCCGGAACCCGCCAGCTTGGCAAGCGAGCCCTGATCCCTCGGCAGCACCTTCACGGCATTCATCCGCACGCCCGCCGACGGATGCAGCAGCGCCGACTGCGCGGTGGCCACGGCCAAAGATTCTGCGGCGGGCCCCTCAAGCGCACCCAGCTGCTTCAGTGTCCAGAGGGCGTGGATCGCGCCGGGATTGAGGCCAACGCCATCGACCGACGCATCACGGACCAACTCGATCAGCGCCGGCACGACATCGCGACCGCCATCGGCTCGGCCCGCGGCCCGCTCGACGAGTTTCCGTTGGGCCCGCTCCCGCCAGAACATGTTGTCGTCGCGGAGCGCGGCGACGAGTTCCGCTGGCGTCGCCTGCGCGAGCGATTTTCTCGTTGTGCTCGGCGCCGCATCGTGCACGACCCGCCAGATCCGCCCATGCGTCTTGTCGCGAAGCGGCGTGATATAGGCCCCTCGCTTGCCCGTCTCGAAGCCGGCCGGCGTGGGATTGTGCTGGACGATGTAGTTGTACCAGTCGATCACCCAGACTTGGCCGTCGGGCCCCACGTCCGCTTGGATCGGCGCGGTCCACTCGTCGTCACTGGCGACGAGGTCCCAGGCCATGCGGCTGGTGAAGGCGGCCCCCTTCGGCATGAGTTGGAACGTCGCCACGATGTGGCCCGTCGGCTCGCAGACGAAGGCGGTGCGGTTCCAGTATTCCCGCGGGTAGGCCCTCGCGGTGTAGAGGCGGTGGCCGGCCGCGGCAGTGAACCGGCCGTGATGATCGACCTGCCGGATGGCGACGGATTCGCCCGGGGCGAAAGCCTTGGGTGCGAGTTCCATCTCGGGGCTGCCGGCGATGCCGGTGAGCGTGGTCGCACTCCAGCCGCGGACGCGTTCATAGACGCGGTTGGGCAGCGGCATGTGCTCGCTGGGGTTGCCGTTGGCCGTCGAGCCGAAGAGCAGGCCCTCCTCACTGAAGCCCAGTCCCCAGGAGTTGTTGTTGGTGCTGCGGAGAAATTCGAGCTTCGATCCGTCGGGCCGGCAGCGCCAGAAGCCGGCGCCGAATCGCAGCGGCTCGCCCCCGACCGCGCCATTGAATCCCGAGTAGCCGACGATTCCGTAGACCCAGCCATCGAGTCCCCAGGTCAGGTTGCTTGGGCCGGCGTGCGTGTCGCCGGTGCCCCAGCCACTGAAGAGCACCTTTCGCAGGTCGGCCTTGCCGTCGCCGTCGGTGTCCTTGAGCAGGAGCATGTGCGGGGCCTGCGCCACGATCAGGCCGCCGTCGTAGGCCAGCATGCTCGTGGGAATCGACAGGTTTTCGGCAAACATGCTGCGTCGGTCAGCCTGGCCGTCGCCATCGCTGTCGATGAGTGTCACAATCCGGTCGTGCCCCGCGATCTCCGCCGTCGGATCCTCCTTCGGTGGCTCGACCAGATCGTTTGGATAGTCGACGCTCTCGGCCACGAAGAGCCGACCATCGGCATCGAAGGCCTGTGCCAGGGGCTTGCCCTCCAGCAGCGGCTCCGCCGCGAACAGCTTCAGCTGAAAACCCTGGGGCGTGATCGCGTGCTGCCGCGACTCCTCGGGGTCGAGCGGCTTCTGCATCTGCGAGAGCGGCTCATTTTTCTTCGTGGCATCGTGGCCGGGCGGGGAATAGAAGGCGACCTTCGCCGGCTCGTATGCGAAGCCTTTGAGTCCAGCCGGTGGCTGGGTCATCAGCGGGTGATCGACATACACACCCGCCGTCGCGGGATCGCGGCCCGCCGCGAACCGGATACCGCGTTCAACGAGATTGTGAAAGCCGGGATGCGACCACGTCCGCTGGTCGTGTCCCCAGGCGGTATAGAAGACGCGGCCCTTTCCCTCGGTGCGAACCCAGGTCCACGGCTCGCGCTGGTCGCCCTCGATCCGCTCTTCGAGCACGGTGCGGCCACGGTCGTTGTGCTTGGTGTGCACATAGGTCTCGTCGAAGCTCTTGAACCCGCCGAACCCCTGCATGACGGGGTGCTCTGACGCGACGTTCACCGTGCGAAATTCACCCGTGCCGTGCTTCTGGAACTGTGCGCCCACGAGGTCGATCCACCCGGGCGAATTGCGAAAACAGTAGCTCGCGCAGTGCAGCGGTACGAGCCCCTTTCCGTTTCTGACGAAGTCGAGGATCGCCGCCTCGCCTGCGGGAGGCAGCGTGTCGATGTTGGCATAGACGACGATCGCGTCGTAGGCGGAAAGTACCTTCGGATCGAGATCGGCGAGCCTGTCGGTGTAGACAAGCTCGATGCCCCGCGAATCGAGCACCGGCTCGAGCTGCGCGAACCGCTCGGCGGGCTGATGGTGACCGCTGTCGCCCAGAAACAGCACCTTGATGGGCGGCTCGACACCGACAGCGAGCGGAGCCGTCAGCGCCGACACGAGAACAGCACAGGCCAGCAGGAACGGTTTCATGACGAAAAACTCCATTCAGGCAACTTCATGATCGCGCCCCCCTTCATGGCTGATTCATGCGCCAGGATGCCGGTGCATGTCCAGTTGGCGCTCTGCTTCGCATTGGGATAGGGGTCGCGGCCCTCGACGAGCGCCGTCACGAACTCATGCACGAGGTGCGGGTGGCTGCCGCCGTGGCCGCCGCCTTGAGTGAACGAGAGATGCTGGTGGTCGTCGGCATCGTAGACGCCGCCGGTGGTGAACCGCTGAATCGGCTCTGGCAGCAGGTGCGCAAAGTCGGGCACCGGCACCCGCGTAGGAATCTCGGGCTCCGGCTTTTTCGCGGTGTGGAGCACCGGCTCCTCGTTCTCGCAAAGCTGCCACTCGAAGCTCGCCTTCGAGCCATACACGTCAAAACTCTCGCGATACTGCCGGGCCGTGTCAAAAAGCGAGCGGATCACGCGGGCCACCACGTCGCTGTCGCGGAGTTTCACGTGGGCGCTCTCGATGGCAAATGGTGAGCCGTAGTGCTTGATCAGTTCCTCGCGGATTCTCCCCGATCCAAAACAGCTCACCTCTTCGGCATCCTTCCGCTCGAGCGCCAAGCAGGGCCCGACGCAGTGCGTTGCGTAGTGCATCGGCGGCAGTCCAGGCCAGTAGTTCGGCCAGCCGTCCATGTCCTGCTGGTGGCTAGCCTGCACGAACTGGATTTTTCCGAGGTCGCCCCGGTCGGACAATTGCTTGATGAACAAGAACTCCCGCGCGTAGACGACCGTCTCGGCCATCATGTATTTGAGCCCGGTCTTCTCGGTGAGCGCGACGATCTTCTGGCAATCCTCCACGCTCGTGGCCATCGGCACGGTGCACATCACATGCTTGCCGGCCTCGAGCGCCGCGAGCGTCATTGCGGCATGGTCTGGGATCGGCGAATTGATGTGGACGGCATCGATCTGGCTGTCCTTGAGGAGGTCGGCATAGTCCTGATACCGCCGCTCGACGCCATACGACTTGCCGACCTGGTCGAGCTTGTCCCGCGACCGCTGGCAGATCGCGACCAGTTCAGCGTGAGGGTGGCGCTGGTGGATGGGGATGAACTCGGCCCCGAAGCCGAGGCCGACGATGGCGGTGCGAACTTTGCGCAGGTCAGAGTGGCGGAGGTCAGACATGAACCCCATTCCTTGCGTGGTGAAACCTTGCGTGGTGAAAACGGCTTTCCGTCAGCATTTCACGCCGCGCGCCGGATGTCCATGAGTCTTTGCACCCGCGGGATGAGACTTTTTACACGCCACCCCGGCCCGGCAACGCACCGGCCGCACAACCCACCAGGGCCCCGGCGCCCCCCGGCCCGTCAAGAGGCCGATTTCGGCGGGGGTTTTGGACCGGGTTTGGGCTCGGCTAGACTAGGGGGGCTTGTCTTCCTCCTCCCTCGAGACACCGGCCGGACTTCTGCGACGATGCTGTCGGTATTCCCATTTTTTGGTCTCGTGCTCCTGGCGATTTTCACGGCGACAGCCGTGGCGTGCGTGGCTGCGGCCGTCTTCATGGAAACGGAAGCCGCGAAGGCGAAGCTCCCCGCCGCCGACCGATGGCCACTCTATGCGCTCGCCACGGCAGCGACCTTGTTGATCGGCACGATGACGGTGGGCTTCTACGCGGTGCCACTGTGCATGGCGGCGATCGCCGGCGTGTTCGTGTCGTTTGCCAAGGCCCATGACAAGGCGGTCCCCGAGCCCCAGCGGATCCTCACGCCGGCCGGCCGCCAAAGACTGATCGCGCAAATCTTCAAGAAGGGTGACGTCAAACCCCGCGCGGCAGCCCTCGATGCGGCAGGCAAGCCGATCAAGCCGCCGTCCCTTCTCGACCGGCTCAAGTCGTTCGGCAAGAAGCCTGCCACGCAGCCCGCGGCAGCCGCCGGCTCCACCGCGGCGGCTGGAAAACCTGGCGGTGCAAAGCCCGCGGAGAAAACCGGTGGAATGTTCGGCAGGGGCAAGAAAGCTCCTGCCGTGGCCAAGGAGGTCGTGCCGATTGCGCTCCTCAAGAAGAACGGCGACTCAGCCTTCGAAGGCCAGGCCGCTGCGGATCTGGCCGAGAACGTGGTGGCAGCCCAGAAGATGCTGGTGGCGTCGATCAAGCTGGAGGCCACCGACATCCACATGGAGCCACGTGGCGACGACCAGTATCACGTCCGCTTCCGGGTCGATGGCGTGCTGCAGAATTTCAACACGCTTTCCGCCGAGGGGGGCAAGGGCGTGATCTCGGCGCTGAAGGTCGTCAGCGACATGGACATCTCCGAACGGCGGCGGCCGCAGGACGGAGGCTTCGCGGCGATCTACGAAGGTTCCCGCTACGACATGCGAGCGGCGTCCACGCCCACCAGCGGCGGTGAAAAGATGGTCATTCGCGTCCTCAAGTCGTCCGGCGGGATGACCAACAGTGGTCTTAGCGCCATCGGCCTGCGGACGCCGATTCTCACGCAGCTCCGCGAGGTGATCCACAAGCCCTACGGGATGTTTCTCGTCACCGGGCCGACCGGCTCCGGCAAAACGACGACGGTCTATGCATCGCTCAACGAGATCGACGCGATGCAGCACAACATCACCACGATCGAGGATCCGGTCGAATACCGGCTCGACGGTATCACGCAGATCTCGGTCAACACGCAGGCGGGCGTGACGTTTGCAAGCATTCTGCGGTCGGTCTTGCGGCAAGACCCCGACGTGCTGCTCGTGGGCGAGATCCGCGACAAGGAGACGGCGGAGATCGCCTGCCAGGCGGCCCTCACCGGCCACTTCGTCTTCTCCACGCTCCACGCCAACGACACCGTGGCCACGGTGACACGGATGCTCGACCTGGGCCTCGACCCGATGCTCATTCAGACCGCCGTCTCCGCCATTCTGGCCCAGCGGCTTGCGCGGCGGCTCTGCCAGGTCTGCAAGGAGCCCTACGAACCGCCAGCCGATCTCTTGGCACGGCTGGCAATCAAGCCCGGCGTGGTGAAGACGATCTACCGCGAGAAGGGCTGCGAAGCCTGCGGCGGCAGTGGCTACAAGGGCCGTACGGGCCTCCACGAACTGCTCGTGATGAACGACGAGATCCGCGGCCTCATCACGGCGCAGCCGTCGATCCAGGACCTCCGCGCCGCCGCCCGCAAAAACCAGACACGATCGCTGCAGACAGACGGGCTGCTCAAGGTGATGAAGGGGCTCACGAGCGTCAACGAGATCATTCGCGTCACGACGTAGCGAGTGTTGGTCCGGCAGTGCGGTAGGGAGAGGCTTATGTTTACAATCATCGCCGACGTGGCCGTGCTCGGCATCATCGGCTACTGCGGTCTGCTCGGGTATTCCCGCGGCATGCGGCCCGCGGTGGTGGTGGCGCTGGAGCTGTTCTTTTCCCTGGCCTTGTCGCTGCTGCTGGCTGAAACGGTCGCCTCGATTCTGGGCCCGCTGCTGGGCGGTATCGGCGGCCGCGATTTCGATGCCGAGGCGTGGGGCATGCTGCTGGCCTTCATCGCGGTGTTCGCCGCCAGCATCGCGATCCTGCAGTCCGTGTTGCCCAAGTACCTGATCTACCATGTCGAAGATGACGACTCGTTTGCCGATGATGCGCCGCTCTCTCAAGCCCAGCAGATCGGCGGCGCGGTGATGGGGGCGGCCTGCGGCCTGCTGCTGGTGGGCATCTCGCTGATTCTCCTGTCGATCCTGCCGCTCCCGGTGGAATACAGGTTTCGCTCAACGGCCATGCTCTACGACGTCGGGGCCTTTTGCATGCGGGGCTTTTCCCATGTGGCGGGCGAAGGGTATGGCGGACGGGCGTTGCTCGTCTTCGGCGAACCGGCCAGCTCGCAGCAGGAGGCGACTGCCAAGCTCTCGAGCGAGGGCTACACAGACCTTGACGGTGACAGAAAATGCACCGAGGCCGACGCCCATCACGACCTCGACGAGTCCGGCACCTATTCCGCCGATCTTTATTATCTCGATCTCGATGCAGACAACGCCCGGCGGGTGGGGCTGCTGGAAAAATATGTCACCGCCCAGTGGGGTATGAATCCATCGGTCACCAATCGCGAGCGGCCCGGATCGCGTCCCGCTGCTCCGCCCCAGCCGGAAGCCGGCGAGGGGTCCGAGCCGCCGGCCGCGCCGCCACCGCCACAACCGGTCGCGGTGCCGGAGCCTGCGGAGTCGGACGACGAGCCTCCTGCACCCGCCCCGGCCGGCGATGACTTCTGAGGCCATGTGCTTCGCCCCCATACCGCCTGGTCGCTCGTGAAAGGCTCACAAAGCCTGGTGGTGGACAATCCGGGAAGACCTGCAAAAATCAGGCTCGCCCAGGACTGCTGCGGGAACCGGCGTTTTCGCAGCCGCTCGTCTGGATCCGACATTCGGCCGGCTGACATTCAGCTGGATTCTTTATGCCTTGCCTGTGTTTGTTCCCTGAGTGTGTGAGGCGGTGGTGGCCGGCCTGCCTTGTGGCCGTGGCGCTGGCCTTGAACTCCGTCCCTGTGCAGGCGCAGTTTGATCTGGAGGTGGAGCACGAGCTGCTCTTGGACCTGTTCCGCGACGGCAAATACAAGCAGGCGATCTCGGAGAGCCGACGGCTCGAGAAGCTTGTCAAGCCAACCAAGAAAAACACGCCGCCCAGTCCAGCGACCAAGCTCTACATCGAACTGTTAATCTACCGCGGCACCATCGAGCGACGGATGGGGAGCCTCGATGACGCCGACCGGACGCTCACCGAGGCATTCAAACAGTTCACCGATCCCGCCTTCCAGCAGTTCATCGCCTGGTCCACGCCCGCGCAAGACCCTGCCCGCAATGCCTATGTGAAGATGGTTGAGGCGTCCTACCTGAATCTCCTCGATAACGGCACGGAGGTGGTTCTCGAGAAGATCCGGAAGGCCAATCAAAGGCGGCAGGTGAAGTCGACACAGGCGGCAGCAACGCAAGCGGCTGACGATACAGCCACCGCTAAACCGGACGACAACGAACAGGTAGAACAGCGTGAACAGATCGAGCAATGGTTTCGTCAGGTAGATGATCTGGTGCGGCGGTCGCAGGCGGCCCGTTCGTCGCTGCGGAGCAAAGTCTCCGACAAACAGAAGGCCAAGGTGGACGACGAGGATGCGGCTGCGCAGGATTCCAGCGGAGACTCGCCGCAAACCCTCATGATGATGTCGATGTCACGGCCCTACCGCTACTTCGGCATGCGGTACCTGGAAGCCAGCAAGCTGCCCTGGACGCTGTCGTTTGATACCGACACGGCTGCGCCGGAAGAATCGACCACTGGGCGGAAGCCTGCCACCGAGGCCCCTTCGGAACCGATCGCAGAATCGGCCGACGAACGCCTCCAGCAGGCGGCCAGCCAGCGGCTTCGCGCCGCCGCCTATCTGCAGCGGTCCACCGACATCGCCGAGACAGCCATGGCCCCAGCGCTAGGTGGACTGACCGCCAAACGCGGGCAGGCTGCCACGGAAGACGATCCAGAGCCCGCGGCCACGGCACCGCTCACGCCAACTCTGGTAGCCGCCAATCAGGAGGCGGCTCGCATCCGGGCGGAACGGCTCGTGCCGATGGCGGAGGTGGCCCTGCTCGACGGCGACCTTGCCAACGCGCGGAGTCTGGTCGACAAGGCTCTGACGGGCCTGCGGGAGGCTGAGCCACCGGGCTATCCCGAACTGGCCAGGCCCTTGATCATCTCGGCGGAAGTGGCGTTTGCGGAGTCGCGGCAAAGCCTTGCCGCCGGGAACAATGTCGCGGCCCATGACCAGGCAACCCTGGCGGTGGAATCGTTACGGCAGGCGCAACAACTGCTCACCTCGAAGAACTCTGAATTCGATCCTGCCGCTCCGATCCATCTGGTGCTGGCGGAACAGTTGGCCTTGGCGCAGTCGTTCGAAAGGAGCAGTTCGCAGACGGCAGCTGCGACGACCGCGGCCGACGCAGCCGCACGCCGCGCGCTTGCTGCCCTCAAAGCCCCGCCGAAGCCGAAACCCGTCGTGCCACCGGCGGCACCTCCCGATGCCGCAAAAACCGGGAAGCCGGCAGGTCCTGCGGGCCAGGCCGGTGCCGGCAACCAGCCTGTTCCCGGCAACAGAGGTCCGCAGCCCGTGAAACCGCCCCAGCAGGTACGGGTGCCGCCGGGTCCGCCGAAGCCGCCACCAGCGGAATCTGAATGACGGGCATTGGCCCGAGGCCCAAGACCCCTTTCCGCGGCGGTGCCGATTTCAGAGCCGGTGCTATAGTTCTTTGGGAAAAGGACTTGATCCATGCAGGCCACCGGCACGACCCCGATCCGATCACCAGCGAAACCGCCTCAGCCGCAGGTGGCGATCATCGGTGCCGGCCCGGCCGGGCTGACGGCGGCCTATCTGCTTTCGAAGGCGGGCGCGGCCGTCACGGTGATCGAGTCTGACCCAGAGTTGGTCGGCGGCATCTCGCGAACCGTCGCCTACACATCGTCGGCCGCCGACGGCCACACCTTCCGCTTCGACATTGGCGGCCACCGCTTCTTCTCGAAGAGCAGCGAGGTGGAGGCACTGTGGACGGAACTCCTGGCCGACGACATGCTCGTGCGGCCCCGTAGCTCGCGGATCCTCTACGGCGGCAAGTTCTACGCCTATCCGCTCAAGGCGGCAGAGGCCCTCAACAACCTCGGCATCGTCGAGGCGACACGCTGCGTTGCCAGCTATGTTTATGCCCGCTGCTTTCCTGTCCAAGAACCAAAGTCGTTCGAAGACTGGGTGAGCAACAAGTTCGGCCGGCGGCTGTTCGGCATCTTCTTCAAGACCTACACCGAGAAGGTCTGGGGGATGAGCTGTAAGGAGATCTCGGCCGACTGGGCGGCGCAGCGTATCAAGGGGCTTTCCCTGTCGAGCGCCATCTGGAACGCGCTCCTTCCGAAGCGGGCGCCTAAAGACCGCACGAAGCAGATCAAGTCGCTGATCGGTTCGTTCCGCTATCCGCGGAAGGGGCCCGGCATGATGTGGGAGTCGGCGGCGCAGCGGACGCGGGCCCAAGGGGGCGAAATCCGGATGGGCTGCCGCGTGACCGGTGCGGAGCTCCTGCCCGCGTCAAACGCGGCCGGCCAAAACAACGCCACGCCGCCCCGCTGGCGGGTGCACTTCACGGCCGCGGATGGCTCACGTCAGGCCGTGGAAGCCGACCACGTGATCTCGTCGGCGCCGCTCAAGGAATTGGTGCGGGGGCTCACGCCGCCGGCCTCGGCCGCCGCGCTCCATGCCGCCGAGAGCCTCAAATACCGCGACTTCCTCACGGTGGCACTGATCGTGCGGCCGAGCCACCGGTTCGACGACAACTGGATCTACATCCACGAGCCGGGGGTGAAGGTCGGCCGGGTGCAAAACTTCGCCAGCTGGTCGCCGGAACTGGTGCCCGATCCCAACCTGGCCTGCTACGGCCTCGAGTATTTCTGCTTCGAGGGGGACGGCCTCTGGAACTCGACGGACGAGGAGCTGATCGCCCTGGGCGGGCGGGAACTGGTGCAGCTGGGCCTCGCCAAACAGGGGGATGTGGTCGACGGCCATGTGGTGCGGCAGCCGAAGGCCTATCCGGTCTACGACGACGAGTATGCGGCGCATGTGGCCACGATCCGCCGCGAGCTCGAATCACGCTATCCCAACCTGCACCTGGTGGGCCGCAACGGCATGCACAAATACAACAACCAGGACCACGCGATGATGACGGCAATGCTCGTGGCGCGAAACATCCTCGCTGGCGAGCATCTCTACGACATCTGGGACGTCAATCAAGACGCCGAATATCACGAAGCGGGCGACCGCGGCGCCGAGGACCGCGTGGCGGGTCAGAAGGCTGACCGGCAGCAGGCAGCCGGAAGCGGCTCCGCGGGGGCCAGCGGCCTGCGGCAGGTGCCGCAGCGGATCGCCACCTGATCTCCACGTCTGTCGGTCGCTCGGAGCCGCGACTCGTTGAGCGATTGCGGGAACGGATCTCTTCCCGCAACGCCGCCGCCTGCTGGTCCCATGGTGCCAGCCGGAGTGCAAAACTGAAAAAGAGCTGCATCCATGTGAGTCTTGCGTACTCCCTGGATCACCATGCCCCAGCTGCCATTGCCGTCGGGATACTCCAGCACGGCGGTCCACATGGCTACCGGTCTCCTGTGGGAGTCTCGCCGATCTTCCTCTGCGTGCGCTTGAGCATGGTTTGCACTTCGACATCATCGGGCTTGATTGCCAAAGCCTCCTCACAGGCTGCCAGGCAGCTCGGCCAGTCCTGCAAAACCCACAGCACCATTGCCAGATTGACACGGTAGCCGAAGTTGTTTGGGTCGAGCGTGATGGCCTGCCTAAAACGTCTTTCGGCCTCCGGCTGCCTGTCGAGCCCAACGCAGGCGATACCGGCGAGATTCTGCGCGTCGGCGCAGTCCGGCCCGGCCTCAATCGCTTCTTCGAACGCAGCCAATGCCGCGGGAAGCCTGCCCGCATTCAACTCGATCGCGCCCCGCTCGAGCAGCCGGCGAACTCGGGGGGCCACCGCTGGCCGGGCCGCGGCTTTTTGTGGTGCCGGCAGATCTCGAAGCAGTCTCGAAATTCGTTCATCTCTCGGGGAGACACGGATCGCCCAATCGCGGTATCGCTCCATCCGGACGACATCTCCACGCTTGTGGTAGATCTTCGCCAGCCCGGCGATCGCCCATGGATATGCCTTCCGATCGAGAGACAGCAGGAAGAGTTTTTCAGCCTCCTCGCTTCGGCCGGCCGTGGCGGCGTGAATGGCCTTTTTCCCTAGCGCAACGGAGTTGCCGGGATCGACCGCAAGGACATGCCGCCAAAGCGTGTCCCGCGATGCCCAGATGCCTATCTGTCGCTCGGTCAACGCGACGCTCATGACACTCATGAGGACGAACGCGATCGGTACCATCGCACCAGGCAGATGACACCGGCCGGCAAGATCGCAAGCCGCCCACACCACCGCGACGGCCAAACCGATGTGCGGGATGTAGGTGAACCGGTCGGCATGCGACTGAAACCCCGTCTGGACCAGCCCAAGCACGGGGAGCATCGACACGAGGCACCAGCTGAGCCCCCAGGGCAGGAACGGCTGACTGCGGCCGGAAATGACCACCAGCACGGCGATCACAAGCAAGGCCGCCGCTGAAACTGCCACGAGCGGCCATGAAACGTCGCTGCCAAGATTTTCGCAGGCCGGGTGCAGGCCCGTCGGCAACAGTGATTTCGACAGATACCAGGCTACGGAGGTCACGGCGTTTGGAAGCCTCGCCCGCAGGAACGACCGTGAGATCTGAGATACGATCGCATCAGCCTGTGTCGCAAGCGTGATCCGGCTGAACACAAAACAGATGCCGAGAAGCGGTATTTTTTCGATGAGCACAGACCACGCAGGCCGCACAGGATACGGGGATTCGGCGTTATCCCCGCGCCGTGGTGCGTCGAGCCCTGGAATCGCAATCCGCCCCAACGGCCAGACATCCAACAGCACGAGCAGCACTGGAAGCGTCACGAGCGTCGACTTGCAGAGAAGGCTCCCGAGCATGGCCGCGCACACGGCCAAATATCTTGGAATGCCCGGCCCCCGGCAGTACCAGTCGTAGGCCAAGAGCGCGAGCATCAAAAAAAGCACGCTCAAGACGTCCTTCCGCTCCGCGATCCAGGCCACGCTCTCCACGCGAAGCGGGTGCACCGCCCACAGTACCGAAGCCGCGGCACTGCGGGCGGCTGAACCGGTCATCCGCAGAAGCACGAGATACAAAAGCCCGGTTGAGACCGCGTGCGCCACGACGTTCGTGAGGTGGAAACCCCATGGCTCCGTTCCGAATACCGACGCGTCCAGCTGGTAGGACAGGATCGTCAAGGGCGCCCAACTGAAGAAGACAACCTCAGTGCACGCCCGTCGCATCCCCTCGCCGGTGAGACCCTCGAGCACCAGTGGGTTGTCGAAAACATACTCATCATCGTCCCAATCGACGAAGCCGCACCGGACAGTCGGAGCAAACACCAGAAACGCGATCAGCGCCATGACCGTCGCCACGACGGCCGGGCGATTGCAAAACGTTTTGAAGACGGATGGGTAAGTCATAGACGGGCGGAGAACAACCGCCGCTCAAGAATAGGACGGTCATCGGCTCTTTCGCACGCTTGGGATCGGCGAGCAGTCGTTCTACCGGTGGAAGAAGTTTTCGCGGCACTTGGCATCGCCGAGCTGCGACGCCTTCAGTCCTCGGAGAAAGAGAAAAGGAAGCTGAAGCAGGTGGTGGCCGATCTGAGCCTAGACAAGAAGATACTGTGGGACCGGCTCTCAAACAATTTGCGTCCCGCTGTGAAGCGAGTTGTGGTGCAGGAAGTGCGGGTGTGCCATCGAGTGATCGAGTCGCTCTACGACATCTGGGACGTCAATCAAGATGCCGAGTATCACGAAGCGGGTGACCGCGGCGCCGAGGACCGTGAGTGGCCACCCCGCATCTTTCTCCTCACGGCGGAAGGGCGTCGATGTTGAAATCCACCCTGCCCGGTGGCCCGCCGTTTCGCTTGACCGCATCGTCCCGCACCGCCCTGGCCTCGCGGTCGTCGGGGTTGATCCGCGTGGCGATGTCGGCGTGCATGATCGCCGGCACCAGTTCCCCGCGGGCGACGAGCAGCTTGGCAAGGTTGACGCGACAGTCGGCCTTGAATGGGTCGTTGTCGACCGCCCTCTCGAACCAGCGGCGGGCCTCGGTCGCGTCGCCTCCTTCGAGGCATGCGAGCCCAGCGTTGGTGCAGGGCTCGACCGCGGCGGGATCCTCCTCGGCGGCCCGCGTGAAATGCCCGAGGGCCGTGCGGAAGTCACCGCTCCGGGCAGCGGCGAGCCCGTTGCGGACGATGTCTCGGGTCGCCTCGGACCGCGGCCGGGCGTCGAGCGCCGCCTGGAGCCGGTCAATACCCCACTGCGTGGCCTCTTCCTCGGACTCCGTCATGATCGCCTGGTCGATGCAGCGTCGAGCCCTGGAGAAATCGCCTTTTTTGGCATAGACGCCCGCCAGCCGGGCGGCGACGAGACCGGAGCCATTGCCGGCGCGATTGGAGAGTCTGAAATGCCGCTCGGCGGCGTCAAGGTCGCCGGTGCGGAAAAAAACGCAACCTTGCGCATAATGCGCGTAGGTGTTGCCCGGATCGACGGCGATCGCGCGCTCCCAGAGCGTCTCTTCAGACCGCCAGTACATGAGCAGAGGCCGCGTGATCGCCACGGCCGTGATCGTCACGAGCATGGTGGCGACCGGTCCCACCAGCGCCGGTGCCCGCACCGACTTCAGAAGGTCGGCCACCGCCCAGACCACGGCAACACACAGCCCGAGATGCGGTATGTAGCTGTACCGGTCGGCGTAGCCGTGCTGTCCGGTCTGCACGATCTGTGCAACGGGTAGGAGCGACACGAAGAACCAGGCCATGCCCCACGCGAAAGAGGGCTGGCTGCGGACCGTCGCCACCGCGATGGCCATCAGCCCAAGACAGGCTGCTGCTGAGATCGCCACCCAAGTCGCCGCCTCGCCGGGGTCGATTGGAGAATAGTACGGAATCAGATTCGCGGGGATGAAAAATCGCCACAGGTACCAGCCCGTCGCGAAGACCGCATTGGGCAGCCGCTGTCCCAGGAGCGACCGACTCACATTGCCCTTGAGCGCGACGCCCTGCGCAAGCACTGTGATCCACGTAAAGGCGATCGCCACCGCGAAGAGTGGCAGCTTTTCGAGGATCGCCCGGCGGAGAGAGACGACCGTCCGCGGCGGATCCGCCGATGGTCGAGGCAGCCACGAGGTCAGGCGATCCGCCGCGATGCGGCCGAGCGGCCAGACGTCACACAGAAGCAGGAGCACGGGCAGCGTCACGAGCGTGGCCTTGCTCGCGAGGCTCGCAGCCATCGCGGCCACCACCGCGAGATACCGGCCGATCCCCGGGCGGCGGGTGAACCAGTCGTAGGCGAGGAGCGCCAGCGCGAGAAACAAAACGCTCAGGACGTCCTTCCGCTCCGAGACCCACGCCACCGACTCGACCCGCAGCGGATGCACGCCGAATAGCAGCGCTGCAGCGGTACTTCTGCCGGCCGCGCCGGTCATCCGCCACAGTGCGAGGCAGAGCAGCCCGCAGGCGGCGGCGTGGAGCACGACGTTGGTGAAGTGAAACCCGAACGGCCCCGGGCCGAAGAGGGCGGCGTCGAGCTGATACGAGAGGATTGTCACGGGAGCCCAGTTGCACATCACGACCGCGGTGACCGCGTCGAGCACTTTCCTGCCGGTGATGCCTCCCATCACCAGAGGATTGTTCGTGACGTAGGCGGGATCGTCCCAGGAGAGAAACTCGAAACGGCTCGCCGGTAGGAACACGATCGCCGTGACGGCCGCAACTGCAGCCGCCGCAAGCGTGGGGCTGGCGAAAAGCCGATCCTGGAGCCTGGTCGTCGCTGTCACTTTGGTTGTCATGCTTGGCGTGCCGGAAAGGCCGTCGTTTGCCTCATATGAACACAAGTCGTGGCACACTGTTCGGATGTTTGCCCGTGAACGAGTCGCGCGAATTGCTCGAGCGGTTCGGTTTGCGAACGGCGGCGATTGTCTTCAGATGCATCGAGGCGACACGTCGATCGCTGACTCTTCTTATGCTATCACAGAAAGGTCGTTTGTCCGGGCCCTTTATCGGAAGCGAGGCCATGGCTCAGGTTCATCCAAGTCGACGCGCAACGGTCGCGCCCACCCGTTCAACAATCCGGCTTTGGGCCATGACGGTCGCCGTGTCCGCGGTCACCCTCGTCGTCTTCCTTCCAGCGCTCGCCTGCGGGTTCGTCAACCTCGACGACGACCAGTATGTCTATCGCAATCCGGTCGTGCTCGGCGGCCTCACCCCAGCGAGCATCGCGGCCGCCTGCACCCGCTCGATCATGGCCAACTGGGCCCCGCTGACGATCCTGTCTTATCAGCTCGACGTCGCGATCTTCGGCACGGGGCCCTGGGGCTTCCACCTCACGAACATCGTCCTGCACGCCACCGCATGCGGCATGCTTTTTCTGGCGCTTGCCAGGATGACCGACGCGCCGGTTCCCAGCGCCATCGCGGCCATCCTCTTCGGCATTCATCCACTGCGGGTCGAATCGGTCGCGTGGATTTCGGAACGTAAGGACGTGCTCAGCATCTTCTTTCTCGCGGTCACGCTGCTGGCGTACGAGAGGTACTCCCGGCAGCCGACAGTCGGCCGGTACCTGGCCGTGATGACGGCCATGGCGGCGAGCCTGGCGAGCAAGGCCACGCTCGTGACACTCCCGGTACTGCTCCTGCTTTGCGACTTCTGGCCGCTCGGGAGGATAGACGGCCTGCGGCCCGCCGCGGGCGAACGCGATGCGCCGCCCGCGACGCCGCGGCCGACCGTCTCGCTCCGCCACGCGGTCCTCGAAAAGTTGCCCCTCATGGCCGTGGCGATCCTGGCGACGGCGATCACCGTGTTCGCGCAGGGAGGAGCGCTCGAGGGAAACGCCCGTCGCTCCCTCATCGCTCAACGACTGCCCAACGCGGTCTTTGCCGTGGGCTGGTACCTGTGGCGACTGCTGGTGCCCGTCAATCTCTGTCCGTATTACGCTCCAATCGCCCCGTCGCGGGATGCGCTGCTCATCGCGACGTCGGCCGCCGCCATCCTGGCCGTCATGGCGGTCGCCGCGGTCTCCATCAAAAAACAGCCGGCGATCGCCTGGGGAGCGGCCTGGTTTTTTCTCGCGCTCGCGCCCGTCTTGCAGATCGTACAAACCGGTTCACATGGCTATGCAGACCGCTACAGTTACGCGGCCCACATCGGCCTGGTTGTCGCCGTCGTGTTCCCGCTCGCGGCGGTCGCCCGTCACCGGGCCATCCCGGCGGGGCTGATTGTGTCACTTTCAGCTGCCATCGCTCTCGCCCTCGGGGCGACGTCCATCCGCCAAATCGGGATCTGGCAAGATGCAGGCACGCTCTGGAGACACACGTTGGCGGTCGACGGCAGCAACGGCATCGCCATGTACACCCTGGGCACGTATCTCCTCGAAAGCGGCGATCCCGATGCCGCGATCGAGATGCTCGAGCGTGCTGCGAACTTCTGCGTCGATGGCACGTCGCCGGGCCGGATCGACCAACAGATCGGCCTCGCCCATCTCGACGCCCGCAGGCCCGCCGATGCCGCGAGGGCGTTTGAAGCTGCGCTCGCGAAGGAGCCAGGCAACTGCCGGGCGATCAATGGCCTGGGAGTGTCATGGCTGGACCGCGGCGCCCCGCAGCGAGCCCTCGACTGCTTTGACGAGGTGCGACGACTCCGGCCCGACGAGCCCGATGCGGTGCATAACGCGATGCTCGCGCTCGTGGCCCTCGGCCGGCTCGACGATGCAGCGACCGCCTGCAGATGGCTTAGCGCGCTCAATCCCGCCGCCGCAGAACCTCGGTCGCGACTGGGTCAGATCCTGCTCAAGCTCGGCCGGGCCAAAGAAGCGATCTGCGAACTGGAGGCGGCCTTGCAGCTCGATCCGGCAAACATCGGCGTCAAGACGGTGCTCGCCGAGGCATATGCCGCCGACGGCCGTCGGGAGCAGGCCCGTGCGGTCGCACGCGACGCGCTGGCCGCGGCCCGTGGTCCGCTCCCCGAGACGCTCCTCCAGCGGCTCGAACGAGTGGCGGCGGACGCCGTGCCTGACCCTGAACGGTGAGCAGCCGGGGTGAAACACGGCGCACCCCTCCCCTCAGGCGACGGGTGACGCTATCCCTGCCTGACGCCAAACCATCAAAAATCATCGCTTTACCACCTGAAAAATCAGCCTTTTTCTTTTCACACAATTCTCACACCCGCCTCATCAGCCGCTGACACGGGTCCGTATGATTCGCATCAGGTCGGAGCACGTCGCTTTCGGCCCCGCGGATAATTTCTCCTTCCCAAAGGAATTCCAATGAAGGTTTCTTCCCTGAAGCGGGCAGGCTTCACGCTGGTGGAACTGCTCGTCGTCATCGCCATCATCGGCATGCTGGTTGGCCTGCTTCTGCCGGCCGTCCAGAGCGCCCGTGAGGCGGCTCGCAAGAGCAACTGTGCCAACAACGTCAAGCAGATGGCCCTCGGTGCGGCCAACTACGAGTCAGCGAACCTGAAGTATCCCACCTCCGGTGAAGGCAAGTTGTTCAAGCAGGGCACTGGCTACAACCAGGACAAGATGAACTCGACCCTGCCGTACCTCGACGGCACGTCGCCAGCCACGGCCGTTGAGACCGAAGGCGGCAAGGACGCCCTCAACAGCGAGTCGTTCTTCGTGCAGATCCTCGGCTTCATCGACCAGATGCAGGTCGCCAGCCGCTGGAACGGCAAACTGCCGTACTGGTCGACGAGCAACGCCGGTGGCTACAGCAACAATTTGCTCGCCGCCAGCAAGATCAAGTCGTTCCTCTGCCCGTCGAACACGATCACCAAGGACGAGTTCGGCGGTTCAAACGCCTCGGCTGCCACCAACACCGAGGCTGACTACAAGTTCTACGGCCAGACGGACTACATGCCGATCGCCTATGTCGACCTCGACACGGACGGTACCCGGGCCAAGCCGACTGGGAGCACCCGCAAGGGCTACAAGGAGTCGATCGTGAACCTGCTCCAGACGAGCAACCCCGGCACCTGCGGCGACGGCACGAGCAACACGCTCATGTTCATCGAGGACGCCGGCCGCTCGCTGCAGACGAAGGGCAAGCGAATTGGTGACGCCTCCAACACCGGCACCTACTGGGTTGGCACGGGCGGTTCTCCGTTCGTGTTCAGGAGCTCTGACGGCGGTTGGGATCAGGTGATGAACAACACCTTCCTGGGAAGCCTCAAGGCTGACAATACGGGTACTGATCCTCTAACAGCTGCGACCGTTCCGAACCGTTGGGCTGACCCCGACTGCGCGAGCGGTCTGTCCGGCCCGCCGAGCGAGGAGACCCTCAGCACGTCGCTGAAGAAGGAATCCCTGATCAACAACCACAAGACCATCCGTCCGAGCAAGCAGTCTCGGTTCGGCGGGTCGACCACCGGTAACGACGTCACTGCGGCCCCGAGCTACACGTCGGTCGGTCCGGGCGACTGCAGCTGGCACCTCAACAACTGCGGCCCGAACGACGAGCCGTTCAGCCCGCACGCTGGTGACGGTGTCTACGCCGGATTCGGCGACGGCAGCGTCAAGTGGCTCAGCTCGAAGATCGGCGTCGACGTCATGCGTCAGCTGGCCGATCCGAATGACGGCGAACTTCTCCCCGCCAACTTCTAAGCAAGTCTGGCGGCGAGCCTAACCTGCCTCGGGCAGGCCGGTTTGCCACGATCAAGGTTTCAAGAACCCCCCGGCCGCAAGGCCGGGGGGTTCTTCTTTTTCTCACACCCGCCTCATCAGCCGCTAACACGGGTCCGTATGATTCGCATCAGGTCGGAGCGCGTCGCTTTCGGCCCCGCGGATAATTTCTCCTTCCCAAAGGAATTCCAATGAAGGTTTCTTCCCTGAAGCGGGCAGGCTTCACGCTGGTGGAACTGCTCGTCGTCATCGCCATCATCGGCATGCTGGTTGGCCTGCTTCTGCCGGCCGTCCAGAGCGCCCGTGAGGCGGCTCGCAAGAGCAACTGTGCCAACAACGTCAAGCAGATGGCCCTCGGTGCGGCCAACTACGAGTCAGCGAACCTGAAGTATCCCACCTCCGGTGAAGGCAAGTTGTTCAAGCAGGGCACTGGCTACAACCAGGACAAGATGAACTCGACCCTGCCGTACCTCGACGGCACGTCGCCAGCCACGGCCGTTGAGACCGAAGGCGGCAAGGACGCCCTCAACAGCGAGTCGTTCTTCGTGCAGATCCTCGGCTTCATCGACCAGATGCAGGTCGCCAGCCGCTGGAACGGCAAACTGCCGTACTGGTCGACGAGCAACGCCGGTGGCTACAGCAACAATTTGCTCGCCGCCAGCAAGATCAAGTCGTTCCTCTGCCCGTCGAACACGATCACCAAGGACGAGTTCGGCGGTTCAAACGCCTCGGCTGCCACCAACACCGAGGCTGACTACAAGTTCTACGGCCAGACGGACTACATGCCGATCGCCTATGTCGACCTCGACACGGACGGTACCCGGGCCAAGCCGACTGGGAGCACCCGCAAGGGCTACAAGGAGTCGATCGTGAACCTGCTCCAGACGAGCAACCCCGGCACCTGCGGCGACGGCACGAGCAACACGCTCATGTTCATCGAGGACGCCGGCCGCTCGCTGCAGACGAAGGGCAAGCGAATTGGTGACGCCTCCAACACCGGCACCTACTGGGTTGGCACGGGCGGTTCTCCGTTCGTGTTCAGGAGCTCTGACGGCGGTTGGGATCAGGTGATGAACAACACCTTCCTGGGAAGCCTCAAGGCTGACAATACGGGTACTGATCCTCTAACAGCTGCGACCGTTCCGAACCGTTGGGCTGACCCCGACTGCGCGAGCGGTCTGTCCGGCCCGCCGAGCGAGGAGACCCTCAGCACGTCGCTGAAGAAGGAATCCCTGATCAACAACCACAAGACCATCCGTCCGAGCAAGCAGTCTCGGTTCGGCGGGTCGACCACCGGTAACGACGTCACTGCGGCCCCGAGCTACACGTCGGTCGGTCCGGGCGACTGCAGCTGGCACCTCAACAACTGCGGCCCGAACGACGAGCCGTTCAGCCCGCACGCTGGTGACGGTGTCTACGCCGGATTCGGCGACGGCAGCGTCAAGTGGCTCAGCTCGAAGATCGGCGTCGACGTCATGCGTCAGCTGGCCGATCCGAATGACGGCGAACTTCTCCCCGCCAACTTCTAAGCAAGTCTGGCGGCGAGCCTAACCTGCCTCGGGCAGGCCGGTTTGCCACGATCAAGGTTTCAAGAACCCCCCGGCCGCAAGGCCGGAGGGTTCTTCTTTTTCTCACACCCTCGGGCGCGCGAAGCCCAAACGGGCACTGACTGAAACGGGCAACAGTTTCGGGGCGCGATAGCGTATCCTGCACCCATGCCCGACTCCGACCCCCATAATCCGATTCCTGCCACACGTGCCACGGCGGTTGCCGCCCTGCTCGGCGGCCTCGTCTTTGCCGTCTTCCTGCCGGCGATCCGCGGAGGGTTCGTCGATTTCGACGACGAGTCCTATGTCGCTGAAAACCCGTGGGTGCTCGCCGGGCTCACTCCAACGGGCATCCGGCGGGCCTGCACGGAGGTAGTCTGCGGCAACTGGTCGCCCCTGACCATGCTCTCCTACCAACTCGATGCCACGGTCTTCGGACCCGCTCCCTGGGGCTTTCACCTTACGAACGTGCTTCTGCACGCGATCGCGACCGTGCTCATGGCGATCGTGCTCGGCCGGATGACCGGCCGGCCTGTCGCCAGCGCCGTCGCCACGCTGCTCTTTGCCATCCATCCACTGCGGGTCGAGAGCGTGGCCTGGATCGCCGAGCGGAAGGACGTGCTCTGCCAGGTTTTCCTCATGGCGGCCCTGCTGGCCTACGAACGCTACTGCCGTTCGCCATCGATCGCCCGCTATGCCGCGATCATGGTCGCGATGGCCCTGGGACTGCTCGCCAAGCCCACGCTCGTCACGCTTCCGCTCCTGCTCCTGCTCGTCGACCTGTGGCCGTTGGGCCGGCTCACGGTGGATCCACCGGCCAGGCCTGCCAGGAACATGCCGGGAACGACCGCCGACCCCTATGATCGGCGAACTTGGAAATCACTTGTCATCGAAAAGCTGCCGCTCTGCGGACTGTCGTTGGCGTTCGTGATGGCGACGCTCGCCGCACAGCAGGTCGCGATGCGGGGAGGCCTCGAAAAACCGTTTGTGAGCTGTCGGCTACCCAACGCGGCCTACGCGCTCACCTGGTACCTGACCGCTTTCTTCCGGCCCACAAACCTCTGCATCATGCATCGGCATCTTGGCGATGAGCTGTCTCCGGTGGCCATCGGGGCTTGCGTGGCCGCACTTTTCGGGATCGCCGTCGCGGCCCTTGCGGTGCGAAGGGCATGGCCGTGGTGCCCTTGGGGGCTCGCATGGCTGCTCGTGGCGCTTCTCCCGATGCTCGGCCTCGTGCAAGTGGGCGAGCAGGGATATGCCGATCGCTACAGCTATGTGCCGCACGTGGGTCTCGCCGTCGCGGTGGTCTGGTCGCTCGCGGCGATTGCCGACAGGCTGCGGGTGCCCGCCTGGCTGCGGGCGACCGTCGTGGGAGCGACTGCGGTCGGCCTGATCTTGCTCACCGAAAGGCAGATCAGCACTTGGCGGGATCCCGAAACCCTCTGGCGTCATGCCCTGGCCGTAGATCCGCGGATCGCGATGGCCCACACGAAGCTCGGCACGCGGCGGTTGGCCGCGGGGGATCTGGTCGGGGCAAAGCGGTATTATCTGGCGGCCTTCGCAGCCGGCGGCGGCCCCGACAACGTCTCCGCCCGCCTCGCGGGGGTCTATTTCGACCTCGGCGAATTCGACGAGGCCCGTCGGCTCCGCGATCGGGCGATCTCGATCAACCCCGACGGCGACTACACCCGTTGGATCGTGAAAAAAATGCGGACGGGCATTCCTCGGCCGATATCGGACGACATCAAGTCGTTGCTGCGTCAGGGGCTGACGGAGGCCCGGGCCGGGCGGGCCGGAGAGGCTCTCCGATGGTTCGAGCAGGCCTGCGCCGACGCCCCGGCCTGCGCTGACGCGCACAACAATCGCGGCATGGCGCTTGTGGAACTCGGCCGCTCGGCGGAGGCAGAGGAGGCCTTTGCGCGGGCCGTCGAGATCAACCCGCTGCATGCCGACTACCGGCTGAATCTGTCCCGCGCCTGCCTTACACTGAAGCGACCGCAGGAAGCCCTGGCCCACAGCCAGGCGGCGGTTACATGCGACCCCACCGATGCCGCGATCCGTTCATATCACAGCGCCCTCGTCAGCGCTACCGAGCCCGCCCGCTAACCGGGTGCCGGTAGGATGTCCCGCCAGGCGGCGGCACTTCCCCTGGATAGCGGTCGCGGTGATCGCCAGCGTCGTGTCGGGCCCCGTTGTGCTGTTCATCCGGTCACCTCTGGAGATGCTGGACGAGGAATTGCATCTGCCACAGGCATACCTCCTCTCGGCCGGCATATTCCGGCAGCTCATGTATGCCGACACGCTGCGACTGCGGGTGATCCATGAGGCCGCAGCCGAGCGACGCCGGCCGACCACGGAGGAGGTGTCGCAGCGTGTGGCAGAGATCATCCGGGACACTGGTGGCGCCAACGAGCCGATCCTGTCGATGCTCCCTGGCTATCACGCCATCGTGGCGCTGCCGATGGCCGTGAATCACCGTCTGGGCTCCTTGCTCGGCTGGCAGTTCGACGCCCTGCTCGTCGCACGGCTCGCCAGCGGCGGAATCTCGCTTGGTCTGCTCGCCGCGCTCGTGGCACTCTGCCGCCGGACGGGTGTGACTGCGAGTGCCTGCGACCCGCGCGATTGCGATTCACTGGCTGCGTCCGCCTGGACCGCCGCGATCGTGCTGCCCTTCCACTGGCTTGTCTACACCGACATGCTGGCGATGCTGTTGATCGTGGCGGTCGTTCTCGCCCATGCAGTCGGTCGCCCAACTGTGGCCGGCGGTCTCGGCATCCTCTCGATGGCGGTGCGGCAGACGACCGTGGCCCTTGTAGCCACCGCGCCGATCATCGATCTCTGGGACGATTTCTTCGCCCCGCAGCCGTCGGCCGGCCGCCCTTGGGCCGCCCGGCTTGGCCTTGCCTGTCGCCGTCACTGGGCGACGCTCGTCACGCTGGCTGTCTTCTTTGGTTTTGTGCTGATCAACGGTCGCATCTCGGTCGGGCCCCGGGAGGCACATGCCTTTCAGCTCACATGCTCCGCGCTGGTGTTCAGCCTCGCGGTCTTCGCCATCTGTACCGTGCCCTTGATGATTGGCAGCCTCTGGCGGGTGTTGCGTGAACGACCGCTGTGTCTCAAGCCGCGAACTCTCGGGCTTATCATGACAGCCGCAGCTGTCGGAGCATGCAGCTTCACGGCGGCGCACGAGTGGAATCGCACCGACAACTGCCCGTGGCTCCTGCGGAATCACCTGATCGAATGGCTCGAGAACGCGTCGATAGCCAGAGTTCCGATCGGCCGAGTCGGCCTTTTCGGCCTGCTTGTTTCCGCAGGCATGCTGCTGGCGTCCACGCCAATGCCCGCACGATATGCCGCCTTCCTCGCCGCTGCCTGGCTTTGCTCAGTGGTCCCGTTCCTGCTGCTCGAGCCCCGCTATTCAATCCCGCCGATCGTGCTCTGGCTCGCCCTGCGGAAGCGGGAGTCAGAGAGACTTGAACGTGCCCAAGTCGCCTGGGGGATCGCTGTAGGAGGGCTGCTCGCGTTTCTCCACGCAAGCGGAGTCATCTTCCTCTGACTCGAGGCCGGCCAGGAAATCGATCGAACGACCCTTTTCTAAGGTTTCGCTCCAGAATTTCTTTGCACTCCTCGCGGGTGGTACTACTATTGGGGGATGACTCCATCCTGTCAAAGCGGATTCCAGAAGGGCCGTCGTTGCGCTCACCTCGCCCGTCCCGGCACGACGCTCGTCGAGTTGCTCGTGTCGTTGGGGATCGCCTGTGTGATATTCGGGCTCTTGATGCCGGCCGTGCAGCGCACCCGCGAGGCTGGCCGCCGCAACGCCTGCCGCAACAACGCGAGGCAGATTTGTCTGGCAGCCGGTCAGTATGAATCTGCCAACGGCCGTTGGCCGACGTCCGGCGAAGGCCGGCTCTTCGCATGGGGGCCCGGATTCAGGCAGGACAGGTTCAACTCCGTCCTCTCGACGGCGACCCTGTCAGGCGTAGGCGGACTGAACGCAGAGTCGTTCTTCGTGCAACTGCTTCCATTCGTGGACCAGATCACGATCGGGGCATCCTGGAATCCCCGACTTCCCTACTGGGATTCGAGCACCGCGGCCACGAACGGCATCTCCAACCAGCAGCTTTCGGCCACCAGGATTCCGACGTTTCTATGCCCCTCCAACTTCGTCACGAAAGATGAATTCGGCGGCGTGGCCACCGCCGCCCTTGCGAATCGTGCCCGATACGCCTACCACGGCCTGACCGACTACATGCCCGTGGCGTATGTCGACGTCGACTCCGCCGGCATCCGAGTTCCGCCCAGCGACAGCTCGCGCGGCAGCTACAGCGAGGGGGCGGCGAATCTCTTGCAGACCGGTGGAGCCGCCGAATGCCGTGACGGCACGAGCCAGACCCTGCTCTTCATGGAGTCGGCAGGCCGCTCGCTCAGAACGGCCGGCGCGCTGATCGCGGGCACCTCCGACCCCACGACCACCGTCTGGATCAGGAACGAGTCAGGGAGGCACATGCTCCTGACGCCGGCTGACGCCGGCTGGGAAGCCGACAATCCGGAGACCGCCGCCTTCGAAGGCATGAACGCCGCGGTCGGGACACCTGCTCCCGCCCATCCCACCTGCCCGAACCGCTGGGCCGACCCGGACTCCGGCGGAGGCCTCTCGGGACCGCCCAACGAAGAATCGGTGCGTTTCCAACTCCGCGGCGAGCCATTCATCAACAACAACAAGCCGATACCGCCCAGCCGCGTTTCACGGTTCGGCGGAGCCCGCAATCGTGACCCTGACGACGATAGCGTCGGCCCGGGCGACTGCAGCTGGCACCTGCAGAATTGCGGGCCCAACGACGAGCCCTTCAGCATGCATGCAACGGGGGGCGTGAACGTGGGGTTTGCCGACGGGAGCGTCCACTGGCTTTCGGACAAGATCGCCTGGGATGTGTTGCGACGCCTTGCCGACCCGGAAGATGGCGATCCGGGACGTTACTGACAAACGAAGCAGACTGGAAAGCATCGTCACCGGATCGATGCACGCTCGGGCACGATCGCCCGCGGCTCACGGCGTCTGTCGTTCCGCGGCGTTGGCCGCCCTGACCCGTTCCAGGTTGCGAACGAAATTGTGATCGGGGCGGGGGACGTTCACCGCCCGTTCGAGCCAGGCTTCGGCCTCGATCGGTCTTCCCGACTCATACAAAGCGACTCCAAGATTGTTGCAGGCGGTCGTGTTTGACGGATCGAACTCGAGCACTCGGTGCCAGAGCGTCTGCGAATCCTTCCAGAAGCCAATCTGGATCCTGTCGAGGGCAACATACCCGCCCACCAGCGCGACACAGCACGAGAAAGTCAGTGCTTGCGGCAACCAGCGGCGGAGAAAAGTCGATCCGGTCCAGACGATCGCCCAGAAGAGACCGATGTGCGGAATGTAGGAATAGCGGTCGGCGTGCGGCTGGGAACCCACCTGGGCCACGACGCCGATCACCGGGAAAAGTGCGATCAGAAACCAGCCGATGCCAACGGCTGCCGCCGGCACCGTTTTCCGCATGTTCCACCCGCCGAAGGCCAGTGCCGCGATCGCTCCGATGCTCAAGAACAGCTCCAATAGTGGCCATCCCTGGCTGCCAGGATGCCGGTAGAGCGGCGCCAGATGCACGGGCAAGACCGTCTTCCAGAGGTACCATCCCACCGCGTGCACGGCGTTGGGCAGCCTCACCGCGAGCAGCGGCATGGCCGCCTCGTCATGGATCGCGCGATGCTGGGCGAGGAGCGTGCCGGCCGCCATGCCCGCCGCCGCGAGCAAGAGCGGCAGCTTTTCGGAGACCAGGGCAGCCACCGGCCGCGGCGGATACCGCGTGTGCGCGGCAGCCGACGAATCCTGCCCGCCGCTTCTAGCAGCCCACCTGCCCAGCGGCCAGACGTCGAGCAGAAGAAGAAGCACCGGCACCGTCACGAGCATGGCCTTCGCCAACAGCCCTGCGCAGAAGGCGGCGAGTACCAGCGCCATCCGTCGCCATCCCGGCTGCCGCGCGTGGGCCTCATAGGCGAGCAGCAGGAGGCCGAGACAGAGCCCCGAAAGCACATCCTTGCGTTCGGAAACCCAGGCGACCGACTCCACCCGCAGGGGATGGACGGCGAAGAGGACCGTGGCGACGAGCGACTCGAAGGGCGCCGCTGTCATCCGCCGGACGGCCAGGTAGATGACCGCCGACGCACATGCATGGACGACGACGTTGGTGAAGTGGAAGCCTGCCGGCCCGGGGCCGAAAAGACTGCGATCGAGCTGATACGACCAGATCGTGACCGGAGCCCAGTTATGGCAGACGACCGCGTCGAACGCTCCGACGATCCCCGCGACAGACAGCCCCCCCTGCACCAGCGGATTGTCGTAGACGTAGGCGTCGTCGTCCCAGTTGACGAAATCGCACGCTATCGCCGGCAGAAAGACAAGAGCCGCGAATATCCCGACCGCCATGGCTGTCGGCCAGGAGGGGTCGGCGATCGCAATCATGCGCCCGTAAAGTGACCGAAATTCCCCTTGGCAGGCGATTGCGCCGGGCGTTCCTGAGGAAGATTTCATGGTCGATCCGGGTTTTGCGTAGGTCGAGGGTGCCTCCACCCAAGAAATTCTCCGATCGACCGCTTTCATAGGTTATCGCCCCATCGACGACTACCGGAGCGTTGAGGGCGTCGCCGTGGAGTGTGGCATCGAACGTGGTCGCCTGCCAGTGAACCCATATTTTCCAGCCGATATACTTTTGGAATGCATCGAGCTGCTTTTGACGTGACGCCGCGGCGACAATGGCTCGTGGCGGGGCTTTTGGGACTGCTCACTTTGGCCGTGTTTCTCCCGGCGGTCTCCTACGATTTTGTCGACTGGGACGACGGCGTGTACACCTCCGACAACCCGCTGGTTCTCGGCGGGCTGTCGCTGTCGGCGATCCGGCGGGCTTTCACCGAAGTGGTGCTGTGCAACTGGGCGCCGCTGACAACCCTCTCGTACCAAACGGATGCCACGCTCTTCGGCACGCAGCCGTGGGGATTTCATCTGACCAACGTGTTCATTCACGCCTTGTCTGTCGCGATTCTGTACGTCGCGGTGTGTCGGATGACGGGTTGCCCCGGTCGCAGTGCCGCCGCCGCATTCATCTTTGCCGTGCATCCGTTGCGCGTGGAGAGCGTCGCGTGGATCTCCGAAAGGAAGGATGTCCTCAGCGTCTTGTTTCTGATGGTGGCGCTGCTCGCGTATGAGCGCTACTGCCGTGCGCCGACGTACGTGCGATATGCCCACGTGTTGCTGGCCGTGCTCGCCAGCCTCCTGTGCAAGGCGACGCTCGTCACCTTTCCGGCACTTCTGATCCTGATCGACGTCTGGCCACTCGGAAGGCTCCGCCTGCCCGGCATCGGCGTTCCGGTGCGGTGTGATGGCCGGCCTCTTTCGTCTGCGCCCGCCTCCATGAGCCGCCTGGTGCTGGAGAAACTTCCGTTCGTGGCACTTTCGCTCGTCTTTGTGATCGTGACTTTGATCACGCAGAAGGCGGCGATCAGTTCTGAAGTCGGAAAGCCGTTCCTGACGTGCCGCGTCCCAAATGCCCTGTACGCGCTCACGTGGTACGTGTCGACGTTCTTCTGGCCGGTACGGCTCGGCGTCGCGTACCGGCACCTTGGTGCGGACCTTTCCTGGACCGCCATCATGGCCAGTAGCCTCGCAGTTGTGACGGCGATCGCAGCGGCCTGGAGCGTGCGTCGCCGGTATCCGTGGATCGCATGGGGCTTGGCGTGGTTGCTCGTTTCGCTCGTGCCGATGCTGGGGCTGGTGCAGGCCGGTGAGCAGGGATACGCCGACCGTTTCAGCTACATTCCCCACATCGGCTTTACCGTCGCGGTCGTCTGGACAGTCGCCCATGCCTGGGATTGCTCGGGCCTCCATTGGCGACTGTGGCTTACGACGCTCGTCGTAGGGGCGGCCGGTCTCGTCGCCATGACCGAGCGGCAACTGGCCACATGGCGTAATTCGGACACACTCTGGCGCCATGCGATCGTCGTCGACCCCGATCATTTTCTGGCTCATACCTACGTGGGCATGAAGTTATTGGAGGCGGGCGACCGGGAGGGGGCGAAGCATCACTATCAAACGGCTTTTCGGACGAGCGGCGGTGCCCTCAACGTGTGTGCACGCCTGGCCGCGTTGGAATTCGAGATGGGCGACGTCGACGAGGCCAGAGAGTTGCGGGATGCAGTAATCCGCCTTGATCCGGATGACGCGTACACCACGTGGTTGGTGAAGGTGATGCGGGTCGGCCCGCCGCAGTATCTGTCGGATAACGTCAAGGAGACGCTTCGTGGTGGCTTGGCGGAAGTCCGCGCGGGCCGGATGAGTGAGGCACTGTCATCGTTCGAGCGCGCTGCGGCGGAAGATCCACGCTGTGCAGATGCCCACAACAACGTCGGGATGGCCCTCGTCGCACTGGGTCGCCCACGCGATGCCGTGGACGCGTTCAGCCGCGCAGTCGAGATCAACGCGTTGCACGCCGATTATCAACTGAATTGTGCCCGTGCGTTGCATGCGATCGGGCAGCATGGGCCGGCGCTCCGGCACTGCGAGGCAGCATTGGCGTGCGACCCGACCGATGCGGCCACCATTGAGTTGCATGCGGTGCTCACCGGCACCCACGCTCACCCCTGATTCCCGCCGGTGGGATGGCGGCTCCGGCGGCATCGGAGAGCCGGTCGGCCCTTGTCAGAACTTGCCTATGTCGCCATCCTTGGGATCGGCCGGGCAATGCAGCATGTCCTGCGATCGAGCAGGCAATTCGTTGGTACGCCATGCGATGGAGTGTCGACGTCGCGTTCCACGACAGCAAGCGATCCCTGAGCTTCGAGCAACCGTGGGGCGGCACGACCGACGAATAGGCGACCGGGAGACCTTTTGCCGTGGCCGTCTCGTGAGCCTGCTTGCCATCGCCCTCCTGCTGGCTTGGGGGGGTGGGCCAGCCTTCTCCCCAAATTGATCGCCGCCCAATCATCGCTTCGGCAGGAGCGCGTCCGGAAGAAATCCACGGATCACCGGATCATCCAGCAACTTCGCCAACCGCTGCACCGATCCATAGGGCAGCAGGGCACGATTTTGGGCGGCGAGCGACCGAATGTCATGGTGCTCGATGTAATACCGCGTTCGTTCCATGAATTCCGCGTTCTTCATCTCCTTGATCATGAGCATGGTGGACCGTTCCGGTGCCGACACCACGAAACCCGACTCCACGGACGCCAGCCATACCACCAGCACGCCAAGACGGTGCGCAGTCGGCCACCCAGCCTCCTGCCGCGTCATCCGCAGCAGCGTCGTCAGATTGAGCAGCGGACCGACCATCAGGATGTCGGTGTAGCGGGGCTCGAATGGCGCACTGGCCCTTGAGAGAGCGATCGCCAAGACGCTGCCGTAGTGCCACATCGCCAAGCCGCACAGGAATACCTCCGTGCGATCGACGCCACTCCGTCCTCCCCGCGGCAGGGACCGTACGCACCACCAGGCCAGCGGGGCGTTGACGATGCACATGCGGGCGATCGCCCGCGTGCCGAAGCCATCCTCGGCCTCCGGAAATCCCAACAGCGCAGCGACCGCCCGCAGAAATTGGGCGACCGATTGGGGCCGCAAGGCATCATGGCTGCCCACGTGCGGCGTCAGCGCGATCGCACCCATCGCGAGACACGACAACACGATCACGGCCCTGATCCATCTCGGGCGATGCTCCCGTTCGACAGTCGCCGCAAACCCGTTCGCGATCGCGGCGGCCGCCAGCGTGATGGCTCCGCCCGCCATGCTCAGCCAGCCGGCTAAACCACAGCCCACTCCGGCCCACCATCCTGCCGACATAGGCGTCCGTGTTCCGCTCAGCCAAAGACACCACACGCTCGCCAGGACGAGCAGGTAGATCTGCGACTGGAATCCCCACAGCGTGTTTTCCCAGCCATACGGCACGACGCTCATCAGGATTCCGCACCCCTGAAGCAACAGCCGCTCCCGATCGCGCAGACCTCTTCCAAGACACCAGACGAGCGACACGATGCACGCGGCGGCAAGGCATGTGTTGCAACGCATCTGAAGCAACGGATTCCAGCGGCCACCGCCCAACTCGAAGATCCCGAGCAGCCACAGACGTGTGGTCAGAATCCGATGCTCGTTGTGAGCACTGAAAAGATCCGCAAGCGTGAGCGTTCCGTTGAGCCAGGGTTTGTAGAGCCGGTCCGCCTCGGCATCCCACTGGTCCCAGTACGGAACCGGCGATCCATAAGAAGCGATCAGCACGAGCCTCGCACCGATGGCGACCGCGGCGAGGATCGACAGCACGAGCACGTCACGACGGGAGACCATCATCGATCCCTCCGGCGACCATGCTCATGAATTTCGGCGGTCATGGCGACGCTCCCAAGAATGCCCGCACTGGTAGGCGGACCGGCTGGGAACGGTCGCACAGAGCGGCTATATTTTACGAGGTCGTTTACGGCACGGCATCATATCCCACGACTGATGAGACACAAGCAACTCCGTAACTCCGCGGCATGACGACACTGCCACCCCAACGTTCGACGTACACGATCGTCGCGGCCACCTCGCCTTCGCAGGCAATCCTGTCTTCGTTCGCCAACCCGCGGCCGGAGTGGGTCGTGATCCTCCTCGGTGGCATCTTCGGCCTGCTGTCGGCATTCATCACTCCGCCGATGCAGGCTCCTGATGAAACTGAGCACTTCTACCGGGCCTACCAGATCTCCGAGGGGGGCATCGTGCCGAAAAAGATCGACGAGCCCCCGCCGTCCGGGACGACGGGCGGCTATCTGCCAACGGCTCTGGCGGTGGCAGAGCAATTCGAACCGCTCAAGCACCATCCTGAGCGGCAATTCGTCGCACCCGTAGAAAACCTACGGAAGCTCGCGCGGGTCGAGATTCAAAACGACGACCGCAGTTTCTTCGCGTTTTCCAACACCGCCGCCTACTCGCCGGTGCCCTATCTGCCGCAGTCGTTCGGTATCTGGTTCGGGCGATTCTTCGACCGCTCGCCGCTCCTGCTCGCCTACGCCGCTCGGATCGCGAACCTCGCGGCCTGGCTGGGCCTCATCGCGGTCGCGGTACGAACGACACCGGTGCTCCCCTGGGCCTTCGTAGGACTCGCCCTCACGCCGATGTCGCTCTTCCTCGCGGCGTCGGCTTCGGGAGACGCGGTCACCAACGGCCTCTGCTGGCTGTTCATTGCCCAGTGTCTGCAACTGGCCTGCGGCACGTCGACGGCACCATCGAACCGTGACGCAGCCAGCCTCGCCGGCGTCGGCTTTCTCGTGTCCCTCGTCAAGGTGCCCTACCAGGGATTATGGCTGCTTCTTGCGGTGTTCTCGTTGTCGGCGGGGCAATTGTCTGTCAGGAGTCGCCCCGCCTTTTGGCGTTGCACGATCCTGATGGCGGTGGGCTTCCTGGGATGGATGCTGATCGTGCGCGGCACCTTCTCTCCCTACGATCCGTCGTTCCGTCCCGGCGACCAACTACGGTTCATCACATCCCATCCTGAGGCCCTCTGGTGGGGCACGTTCGGCTACCTGCAGCCGCAGTTTCTCTGGCGCACGCTGGAACAGTTCGTCGGCGTGCTCGGCTGGCTCGACACCAGGTTTCCGGTGTGGTTTACGCTGATTCATCTTGTCACGCTCGTCGGCGTGGCCGCCGGTGAGGTCATTCCTCTCGAAGCTGCAGCGTTGCGTCGGCTGAGACTCGTCGCGGCGTCCGTTGGCGCGGTCCTCTGCTGGCTCGTCTGTTTCGTCGTGCTCGTCGCGGGGACGAGCGTCGGCCAGCGGCAGATGTTCGTGCAGGGAAGGTATTTTCTGCCGATCGCGCCCCTCCTCCTCGTGTCGCTTGCAGGCCGGCTGCCCCACACGATCCCGCTCGCTCGCTGCCGCCCTTTCCTGCGGCTGGCATGGACCGCGTACCTGCCACTGTCGCTCGTGTTCATGCTCTGGACGCTCCGATGCCGCTACTACCCATGAGCACCCCCGGTGGCGGCCGCACGGCGTGGAACACACTGACCGTCGCGGCGACGCTGGCTCTGGTGACGGCCGCCGTTTTTCTGCCAGCGGTGCGATGTGGCTTCGTCAACTTGGACGACAACCTGTATGTCTACGAGAACCCCGTGGTCACCCGGCCGATTTCCGTTGACTCGATCCGGAAAGCATGTACGGGCACGTTCGTCGCCAATTGGGCGCCGATCACGATGCTCTCCTACCAGTTGGATGCCGCGGTGTTCGGCGTCCGCCCATGGGGATTCCATCTCACGAACGTCCTCCTCCATGCGGCGGCCACGGCCCTCATGTTCGTCGCGCTGGCGCGGATGACCGGCTCCCCGGGTCCGAGCGCTGCCGCGGCGCTGATATTCGGCCTGCACCCGATGCGGGTCGAGTCGGTGGCGTGGATCTCGGAGCGGAAGGACGTGCTGAGCGTGTTCTTCCTGGCACTCACCCTGCTCGCCTACGACCAGTTCACCCGCCGGCCGGGCCTCGGCCGCTATCTCACGGTCGTGGCGATGATGGCGGCGAGCCTCGCGAGCAAGGCGACGCTCGTGACGCTGCCTCTTTTGCTGCTGCTCTGCGACATCTGGCCATGTGGACGCATCGCGGCGGCTCACATGACACAGTGGCTGCCCCGACCGGCGGCAGGGCCGGCGCGGCCGGTTGTCACACTCCGTCGGGCGATCCTCGAAAAACTTCCACTCTTCGCGGTGGCGATCGCTTTCACTTGGATTACGGTGCTGGCGCAGGGCGACGCGCTCGACGACAACATGCACCGGCCGCTCGTGGAGCAGCGGCTTCCCAATGCGATCTTCGCGACGGGCTTTTACCTGTGGCGATTCGCTGTGCCGTTGAATCTCATTCCCTATTATCCGCCGATCGACCCCCGCGAGTCGGCGATCTGGGTGGCCGTCTCCGCGGCGGCCTGCCTTGGCCTGCTGGCGGTCGCGGGAGCGCAGGTGCGCAGCAGACCGTACATTGCCTGGGGGCTGGCCTGGTTCTTCGTGTCGCTCCTGCCGGTGTCACAGATCGTGCAGACTGGTGGGCACGGCTACGCCGACCGCTACAGCTACATCCCGCATCTGGGGCTGTGTGTCGCCGTGGTCTGGGCCGTGGCTGACGGATGTTTTGGCGTGCCGACCCGCAGTGTGCATGTCACCGCGTTGGCTGGCGTCACCGCGGTGCTCGCAACGCTCACCGTCGTCCAGATCGGTGTCTGGAAAGATTCGCTCACCCTCTGGCGGCACTGCCTTGCCTACGAACAGCGGGCAGCCTTGCCGCACTACAACTTCGCCTGTGCTCTGAGTGACTCGGGCGACAAGGCTTCGGCCGAAGCGGAATATCGCCGTGTGCTGGCAATCGAGCCCATGGACGAAGGCTCAATCGACGCCCTTGCGGCACTGCTCATCGAGCAACGCCGCTTCGGGGAAGCCAGGCCACTGGTCGAAGCGGCGGCCCGGTCGAGTGGCAAACCGATGGCACAGGTGAACGTGGCATTGCTGGCCGTTGGAGAGGGCCGACTCGACGACGCCCTGGCCGCGGCCAGGAAGGCCGTCGCAGACGCTCCTGACGACGCTTTTGCCCGGTTTACGCTCGGCAAGGTTCTGACGGCCATGGATGAACCTGCGGCCGCGATCATCGCCTACGGGGAAGCAATCCGGCTCGACCCCAATCACTTGGCGGCCCGCAACAACCTGGCGACCGCACTGGCCCGTTCAGGCCGCCGCGACGAGGCGATCAACGCTTTTCGCGAGGTCCTCGCGATCGACCCAGGGTCCGTTGCGGTCCTTCGCAATTTGGCACTGTCGCTGGAAGAGGCAGGCCGTATAACTGAGTCGTTGTCAATCTGGCGGACCGTGCTCGCGCGGCAACCAGACGACCGACGCGTGGCCGCGCGAATCACGATGCTCGAGGCCCGCGGAGCACCTGCTCCCGAAGAAAGGACACAACCATGATCAAGAGAGACCGGGGCTGCGGCCATGATGCCGGGATCACGCAAAGCTGTCGGCACCGGAAAAACTGCCGGCCAAGCGGGTATTCCGCGGCGATCGCTCCGCCGCACCGGTGGCAGCTTTCCGCATTCCTGGGCGGCATGCTTCTGATGTCGATCGCCATCGGTTGCGGCTCCCGCCGTGGACTCTTCATCGAGGGTGTCTGGACCGACAAGGATCGCCCCACGGCCCGGTTCCACTTCCGCCCCGACGGCACCGGGAGGCTCACGGACGACTGCTCCCCGATCAACATCGATGTCGGGAGCGGAGTTGATTTCACATGGAAGCGTGTCGGGGCCGATGTAAAGGTGTCGTTCAGGGCGGCCAGACGCGACTATCTGGCAAAGTTGCAAAACAAGACCCTGACGCTCTTCCCGACCGATTCGATGCGGTATAACGACGGCCATTTTCTCTCCAACCCGCGAACTCTTACCTGGTTTGAGAACAAGCGTTAGACTACGAGGCCGTCGTTCAAGACGGCAGCCGTATGGATTTCCTCGCTGTCTTCCGCGGACAGCCGGCAGAGGCGTCAGACACTTGGAGATGGTGCTCATGAGACGCCTCCTGCCGTGGCTCACGCTGGGCATGGTCTGCCTCTCTCCCTGCGTCTTCGGGCAGGGACCGCGGTCTCACTACATCGTCGAGGGCATCACGCCGGCGGTGGCGATCCGCTACGGGCAGGTCGACTGTCCGCTCGACCTCGACCTGTTTCTGCCCACAGGCGAGGCGAAGTCGAGGCCGAAACTGCCGGTCATCGTGTTCATCCACGGAGGAGCGTGGATGTCGGGGTTTCGCCAGGACATCCCCCCGCAGATGATCGCCTACGCGAAGCAGGGTTTCGCCGTGGCGACAATCGACTACCGCTCGTCGCGCTGGGAGAAGTTCCCCGCCAACGTGCATGACGTCCGCGCAGCGGTGCGGTTCCTACGGTCCAACGCGGCCTCCTGGGGTCTCGATCCTGACCGCATCGCCCTCGTCGGCTTTGGCAGTGGCGGCCATCTGGCGCTCGTGGCGGGGCTTGCGGGCCCAGAACTCGACGGCTCCGTGGGCGACCACGACGAAGTGCCTTCACGCGTGCAGGCGGTCGTCAGCTTTCACGGCCCTACGAATATGCAGACGATCCTCCGTCAGGACACCCCGGGGGGCGTTGGCAAACACCGGACACCGGTCGAGTTCCTGCTCGGCGGCGATCCCGCCAAATTTGCGAACCTCGCGAAGCAGGCAAGCCCCGTCAATCATGTCCGGGCGGGCGGCCCCCCGATCCTCCTCGTGCACGGCGACGCCGACGATCAAATCCCGGTGGCCCAAGTGACGGAGATGGAGGCAGCCTGCAAAAAGAGCGGTGCGGCAGTCGAGTGCGTGGTGTTCAAGGGGCACACCCACCGCAATCTCAGGGTCTTCGACAGGCAGCGGGCAGAGCCGATGGAGTCGTTTCTCGACAAACATCTCGAACCCGGCTCGCAAACGCCGGCTGAAACACCGTAGCGGTCAAATGTGCCGTGGTCGCCACGCCCGCCCCGCTCGATCGGGGCTCACGGCTCTCGCGAGATTCCCAGTTCGCGTCTGGCCCGATCGAGGTTGGCCCGCGACTCATCGTCGGTCGGATCAATCTCGCAGGCCCGCTCGAAGTGAGGCAGAGCCTCGGCGAGCCTGCCCTGCGTCGCGAGGGCAATCCCCAGATTCGTGTGGGTCTCGATCGACCCGGGGTCGAGCGCGAGGCCCGCGCGGTATTCAGCGATCGCTTCCTCAGGGCGACCCTGACCCGACAGGATCAGCCCCATCCAGCTATGCGCCCTCTCCGTCTCCTTGATCGCGAGCGACCGCACGAAATGCCCGTGGGCCTCGTCAACACGGCCCTTCTCGAGAAGCGCCACTCCCATGTTGCAATGGGCCAGATTGTCGTCGGGCTCGAGTGCCAGCACGTGGCTCCAGAGCGTCTGGGAATCTTTCCAGATGCCGATCTGGAAGCGGTCGATGGCGACCGCCGCCACGATCGCCGCGACGAGGCCGACCACGGCCACCCGCTGGTTCCAGCCCGCCCTGCGCACCAGGGCGTCGGCCCCCCAGACGACCGCCAGCATGAGTCCGATGTGCGGCACGTAGGTAAACCGGTCGGCATAGGCCTGAAAACCTTGCTGAGCGGCGATACCGAGCACTGGTGATAGCGCGATCACGAACCATACAAGCCCTGCCGCCACCGCCGGCAGGCGTCGCCACGTCAAACCCACTATGAGGGCGATCGCTCCACAGATGATCACGCCGCAAGAAAACCATTCCTGCGGACGACCGGTGATGCCCGGGTGCCTGCAGGCGGGATGCAGACCCGTCGGGACGAATGTCTTGACAACATACCACCCCATGGCTGACACGGCGTTCGGCACCCGCACCGACCACAGGGGCAGTGAGGCCTCCGACTGAATCGCTTCCGCCTGCGTGCGCAGCGTGATCACAGAGAAGGCCGCCGCAAGGAGAAACAGAGGCAGTTTTTCCAACATTGCCAGCTTCCAGCAGCGATGGTTGCCGGAGCCGCGGTCGTGACAACCTGGCACCGGTAGCCGCCCCAGCGGCCAGAAGTCGAGCACGATCAAGAGAGCCGGCAGAGTCACGAGTGTCGCCTTGCACAGCAGACTGCAAAGCATCGCGAGAAACACACCCATAAACCCGGCTCTCGTCGGCCGGCCGCGATACCTCTCGTACGCCAGCAGGCCGAGCGAGAGAAACAGCACGCTCAGCACGTCTTTGCGTTCGGCGATCCACGCCACGCTCTCCACCCGCAGGGGATGAACCGCGAACAGGAGCGTGGCTGCGGCACTGCGGCCAACGCAGCCGGTGAGTCGCGCAATCGCGAGGAACAGGATCGCCGACGCCGACGCGTGGAGCAAGACGTTCGTGAGGTGAAACGCCCAAGGCTTCGAACCGAGGAGCGTGACATCGAGTTGGTACGACAGGATCGTCAGCGGCGCCCAGTTGCAAAACACGACATCCGTGAAGGCCCGCCGCACACCGGTCGGTGAAAGGCCCCTCAGCACCAGCGGGTTGGCGAACACATATTTGTCGTCATCCCAATTGACGAAATCGCATGCCACAGACGGCAGGAACACGAGAAACGTCACGAGTCCCAGAAGCATCGCCACGACCCACGGCCGCTCGCGGCCAATCCGGCCGGCGGCTGCGAACCCATCGGCGAACGTCAGGCCGTGTTGCGCGATCTCATCCCGCCGGCCCATCGACCACCCTGACCTTCTTGACGTACCATTGTTCGAACCAGCTGCCGTCTTTGGGAGTCAGAGCAGCCTCCACCTCGACATTGAGAGTGAGCGACCCCGAGTTGCACGGCTCGATAACGATCCGCACGATCCAGACCTCTTCGTGAGCCTTTGAATCCGGCACATATTCCCGCAGCGAGGCCGGCTGGCGTTTCGCGGTGCCGCACGCCAGGATGGACGCGACCTCCCGCTCACGCTTGTAGGCCTCCTCGAGCGCTTTGGAATCGAACAGGCCTTGCGACACCGTCTCCTCCTCACCCGGCACGTTCAGCCGGGCGAAGGGCATGAGCAGCGAATGCGCGTCGAGGATCTTGCCCTCGAGAATCGCATCCGTCCAGCGGGCGGCCACATGCTCGGCGCGGCGGTTTTTGATCCAGGTGCGCGTCATAGACTCCGCCGGAGCCAAGGCGGCGAGAAAGATCGAAAGCCCCAGTCCGACGATCGCCGCCGTACGGCCGATCGCCAGTGCATCGGGCTGGGCCAACTGCCGCAGCGACATGACCGCGAAGACGGTTCCCAAGACCGGCAAGAGCCAGAAGCCCGGATGAAACACCGCAGCGATCGAAAGGACTCCCATCACCAACGCGGCGACGGCCATACCCGACACCGGGCGGTATCCATCGACCGCCGGCTCGTCATCCGACAGGTCGCTCAGGGAGTCGGAACCGTGTTGATTCATGGCTCAATCCATCGCTCCGCCCGTGCCAAGGACACCATGCCCTCATCAAAAACTTGCTGAAGAGCCGTCCCCGTCAGTTTACCATGCGCGGGATGCTATTCCACGGCCCCGACGGCTGCAGCCGTAGACTGGAGGTACCCCATGCTGCACGGAAAACAAATCACTGTCGTGATGCCGGCCTACAACGCCGCCGCGACGCTCGAACGGACGCATGCCGAGGTGCTCGCGCAAGGGATCGTCGACGAGGTGATCGTGGTCGACGATGCCGGCCACGACGACACGTTTGCCATCGCCCAGCGACTGCCGCAAACGATCGCCATCAAGCATCCCGCCAATCTCGGCTACGGCGGCAACCAGAAGACCTGCTACACGACCGCGCTCGAACGCGGTGCCGACATCGTGATCATGGTCCATCCTGACTATCAATATACGCCGCTCTTGATCCCGGCCATGGCGTCGCTGATCGCCTCGGGGCTCTATCCCTGCGTGCTCGGATCCCGCATCCTCGGCGGCGGTGCCCTCCGCGGCGGCATGCCCCCCTGGAAATACCTCGCCAACCGCGGTCTCACCGCAGTGCAAAACATGCTGCTTGGAGCCAAGCTCTCCGAATATCACACCGGCTACCGGGCATTCTCGCGGGACCTGCTCCTACAGATTCCCTTCGACCGCAACTCCGACGACTTCGTCTTCGACGCCGAGATGCTCGCCCAGATCGTCTGGCTGGGACAGGAAATCGCGGAGATCACCTGTCCGACGAAGTATTTTCCCGAGGCCTCATCGATCAATTTTCGCCGCAGCGTCGTCTACGGTCTGGGCTGCCTGCGGGTCGCGGCCACCTACCGGCTCGCACGCCTGGGCATCGCCCCGCGGACGCTCTTTGAAGCCTAGGCCAGAGGCGTTCGGCGGGTTAGACTTTCGGCGGATCCAAGGCCCACCACCCCTTCCCCGCTCCGCCCGAAACCCCATCGGCATCTGCACGCTGCGGCCCGGCCCTTGTGGACTGACCGCAGGGCAGATCCCTTCTCGGAAACAGGACTGTGTATTTCGTCAGGCGCAAAGGCCGAGTCAAAGGGCCGCTGACCCTCGAGAAACTCCGCGGCCTGCGGGACGAGGATCGGCTGCGGATGCGGGACGAGATCGCCGAGTCGGCGGACGGCCCCTGGAAGCGACTGACCGAGGTCTACGTTGAACTGTTCGATGGGGACGACGAGCCTACCGTCAACCCCGTCAGCGGAGTCGATGACGAGTTCTGGGAGGACCAGGCAGGAGCGACGCAGACCAGCGGCACCAAGAAGATGTCCGCAGCAAACGCTGCGGTAAAGACGCAGAAGCAGGCAAGTCTGTTCGGCGGGCAGGTGAAGCCCTGGCAGCTGGTCGCCGGGGGCATCACGGCGGCCGGATTCGCCGCGGTCGCGGTCGTGGCTGGCCTGTTTCTGTCGCCAGTCGGCAATCAGCCGACCGACCCGGTCGAGATTGCCGCCAATGCAAACGATGCTGCCCCTGCTCGCCGACCCACGCCGAAAAAACGCCCAGCCCCGGCCGCGTCCGCCACCCAGCCACCTGCGGCCGACACCACCACCGCGGCATCCAGCCCGGAGGCGACCACAGCAGCCGGTGCCGACCGGCCCACTCCCGCATCGCCAGCACCGGCTCCACGGCCATCTCCAGCGGCAACTCCACCGGCTGAGGACGACCCCGTGGAGGCCGATCCGCTCACGGTCCGACCGAAGCGGCCAAAGGTTCCGGCCGACCTCGACCATGTGGCCGCGATCTCGGCGACACTGACCAAGTATTACTCAGCCAGCAGCTGGCAGGAGCGATATCTCACGGCGCTCCAAGGTCCCGAAGTCGTTCGCCTGATGCAGCCGATGTACGACGACGTCGACTGGATCTCCGTCGAGTGGAACATCGCCAAGTCACCCACCACCAGCGAGCTCGACGAGGCCGCGCAGAGCGGCGAACCGGTGCGGATCGACACGCTCACCAACGGCCATCCGCACTCGATCTACCTGGTCTTCTACGACGGCCGCTGGCGGGTGGACTGGCTGCGGAGCCTCAACACGCTCTGGCTGACAAAATAGCCGCAGCTGCCGGCAGACCAGGGTCGGTCAGGTCACCGCGTGTAATCCTCGGCGGTGAGGATGTAGGGCACGTAGACACCGCCGTTGGGAATCTCCACCCACGACTTCGCCCGGCTCGACGTCGCCTCGTAACTGCCCGCCGTCAGCAGCTGGCTGTAGACCCACGACGAGATCTTGGCGTTGAGAAACGTCGTGTGGCCGTCGCAGAAGGCTGTGACCACACCATCGCCGCTGTGGGTCGCGGAGGGGTAGCGATACTTCCAGTCGTCGTCAGAGGCCGCACCCACCTGAGGGCTCTTGGGGGCATTGGTCTCGTTCGGACTGATCACGCGATCACTCGTGGACGGATGCTGACTGGCGGAGGCGAATTCAGGCGGCAGCATGAAGATGTGATTACTGGCCCGCGCTGAATACGTGCCCGCCGTGCCCGACGCCGTCACCGAGGGCTGCGGTCGATTCGCGGCGTCATTGGAGAACCAGAGCATGGGCGTGCCTGACGACGCAGTCAGACTGCGGCCGCATCGCTCGGCGAGCATCAGCGTGGTACCGTCGCCGCTGCTGTCGTTGCTCGTGTTGAGGCTCGACCGGCCGGGCTCGTAGCTGGTGCCCGTCACGGTCACCGAGGGAGGCGTGCCGCTATAGGTAAAGCTGCCGACCGTGTCGACGAACACGCCGTCGAGGCCGTATTGCCGCTTGCCATTGAGCGTTTCTCCACCTGAGCCGCCGTTGGCCACGTAGCACAGCGGTCCCGTGCCCGGCACGATCATGGACAAGGGAGCCGACGGGCAGACATAGAACGGCATCTTTTTTCCGGCTATGTCGTCGCTCGCGGACTTCCACTCGTCAAACCAGTTGAAGGCCTCGGCATTGCCCATCTGCGTGAGAATCGGCACGGTCCAGGAGACCTGGCGGCCCCCCGCAGCGGATGCGAGCGCGGCCGTGCCGGTCGAATACGTGCCGACGTTGTTCCGCCAGCCGGGCAGACTGCGATTGCCTGCCTCATAGGAGGTTACGGCGAGGGCGATCTGCTTGAGGTTGTTCATGCAGGTGCCGCGGCGGCTCGCCTCACGGGCCGCCTGCACGGCCGGAAACAAGAGCCCCATCAGCATCGAGATGATCGTGATCACGACCAGCAATTCGACGAGCGAGAAGCCGGCCCGAGATGGGCGGGTGCGGCTGATCTGGAGGACGGCGGGGGTCGGCATAAACGAGTCTCCACTGTCGACGGGACGCGGGATCAGGATTTGGGCCACGCGACCGGAGGCGGGATGGAGCCGGCGGGGGGAGTGCGGACCATGAGTCCAGCTTCTACTCGATTACCAGTCTCGGCGACCGCCCACAGTTCTACCAGTGAGAACCGTGTTAGGAAATGGATTTTTGCCCCCCCACTGGAAGGGACTTGCCATTCCGCACCGTCTTTTCGTCACAGTTTCCGGGAGCCGGTCCGTCCGCGGCCGGCCTTGCAGACGGCGTTCGCCTCCCGTCAACCGTCTGATTCCGCCGCCCTCGCGGCCGCCTCTGCCGCTGCCTTCGCGGCCGCTTCTGCCGCCGCTTTTTTTGCCAGGGCGGCCTCGATTTCCACGGCCCTCGCGAGATACCTCCTGGAAAACTCAGAGTCGCCCCGGCCCTCGTGGATCTGGGCCAGTTTTTTGAGCAATTTGATGCGGTCAGCGGGCGGGGTGGCCGGATCGGCGTCGTAGGCAGCCAGCAGCCGGGTCATGAGGGGAAGCGCCGCCTCGTCCTTCCGCAGCACCAGCCGCACCAGCGCCAGCCGCTTGACAACCTCGATGGTCATCGGATGGTCGGTGCCGAGAGTCGTCTCCCAGATCGCAAGGCCGCGGGCCAGCACCTCCTCGGCCTTGTCATTGGCCTTCATCTCGCGGTAACTGACAGCCAGCGGCGTGAGGATAACGGCCACGTCGGGCTGATCGGCACCCCGCAGGGCCGCCATCATGGCGACCGCACGTTCGTAGAGCGGCACGGCCTCGGCGTGGGCTCCAGCCTGCTGCCGGGCATTGGCCAGTTTGACGATGACCGCAGCGACACGCTCATGCTCTTCGCCACACTGCTTCTGCCGCAGTTTGATCAGCGAATCGCGGGTCTTCATGGCTCGGCTGGCGTCGCCCTCCTTGGCCTCGAGCGTGGCGACGGCGTCCGCGAGCCCGCAGACCGCTGTCTCGGCAGCGTCGTTGCGCGGCGGTGCGCCGTGGTCCAGAATCGTCTGCAGACACTCCTCGGCCGTTTTCAGGTCAGCCGCTCGCACCGCGGCTCCGCCGACCGCCGCAACGAGGTCAAGCGTCTCGGGATGGGCCGGGCCGCGAACTCGCCTCACGACGGTCAAGGCATGCGCGAGCCGTGGCCGGGCCGCGGCGGTATCACCACTCTCCAGGAGGCTACGGCCCAGCCCCGCCTCGGCGGTGGCCGTGTTGGCATGCTCGATGCCGAGCAGTCGCGCGTCGATGTCGAACGCCTGCTTCGAGAGCTCGGCCGCCCGGGCTGAGTCCCCCGCCTGAAGCCAGACCTCCGCCGCGGCGAGCAGACCAGCGGCCGCCAGGGGATCATCCTTCGCAGCAAGGCTCTGCAGAGCCTTGACGAGCGGCTCGGCGGCGGTCAACGCGGCCTCGCTGCCGCCCAGCAGGCTGTCGATCCGCAGCAGCTTGAGCTGGTCGATGATCACGGCGGCATGGCCTTCACCAAAGGCCTTGCGGTCGATGTCAACCGCCCGCTCGACCCTCGCCCGCGCGGCCTCGAAATCGCCGATCTCTGCCTGCAGTTCCGCCAGTTGTCGCAGCGCCGGCGGCAACGCCTTCGTGTCGCCGCGGGCCCGCTCGAATGCCGCGATGGCTGCGGTAAGGGGCGCAATCGCTTCCGCGGTCTGACCCGACCAGGCTTGGCCCCGCGCCAGGAGCGTGGCCGACGCCAAGGCTTCCGGCGCCGCAGCGGCTCCGCGGGCCCGTTGGCGCTCATGCACCTGTCCGAGCGACGCGACGGCCGCGGCGGAGTCTCCCACGGCGAAGTGCGCATCGGCCAGTTGCTCCATCGCTACGGCAGACAGTGCCGCAGTAGCCTTGTCGTGCCCGGGATCACTCTCTGAGTCGAGCATTTCAACCGCCTTCGTCAGCAGTCCTGCGGCCTTGTCAAACGTGCCCGCCGCCATCTGCGCCTTGGCGAGCATCACCCGTGACGTGGCGAACCCCAGCGGCAGAACCTTCTGTCCCTCGCTGACAAGCGTCTCCCGGAGCGACACCGCCTTCTGCAGCGGCGTCAGTGCCTCGGTGAACTGCCCGTTCTCGAAGAGGATGGCGCCGGCCAGGTCGAGCACCCGCAGCGTGTCGGGATGACTGGCGCCCTTGGCTTTCTTGATAACTGCATTGGCAGCCCGCAGGGCGGCAAGCGCCTCGGTCGTCTGCCCTGCATCGCGTTTCTGCTGGGCATCCCAGAGCAGTTGGCGAACCTGCGAGTCCGCCTCACTACTGGTCTCCGCGGCAGTCGCAGCGGCCGGCTCCGCCGCGGCGAGTCGCCCGGGCATGGCGGACCATCCGACGAGCATCGCCAAGCCGGCGGAAAGTCCACCCGCGCCGACGACGAACCTGCGGGCGACGTGGCGCGAGAAAAGGAACCGGGGCCGGATCATCGTGAGTACTCCGTGTCTTCGTCTTCAGCATCATACGACCAAACAGCCCCGATCGGCAGATGGCGGGCACACATCTGAATTATGAGAAATACATGAATTCGGTGAGTTTTCATGCGGTCCAGCAGCGAGTTTCCCACATGCCGTGTCCCCTGTCCCCCGTGGCGGCAAGTTTTTAACTTGTCCGTGTCCCCGGCATCGATTCCACAAGTTAAAAACTCGTGGCCACGGGTCGAACTGAGTTGGGCCCGACTCCTTTCCCTCGTTACCCCAACAGCGGCGCAAGCCGCTCGGCTGCCTGATCGACGTCGGCCTCTGTCGTCGTCCGCCCCACGCTCAGCCGCACCGCACCGCGGACGACCTCCACATCGAGCCCCATCGCGACAAGCGCCGGCGCAGGCTCACTCGATCCGCTCGCGCAGGCCGTGCCCGTCGCCAGACAGACGCCTGCCAGGTCCGCGGCCATCGCCAGTGCCTGCCGGTCGAGGCCGGGGAACGCGATCGTGGCAATGTGCGGGCATCGCCTGGCACCCGCGGCAATCACGACCGCCTGAATGCCCACCTGGCGAGCCGCAGCGACGAGCCGCGATTCGAGCCGGTCGCGGAGACACGCCACGCGGTGGGCTGCCTGGTCGCGATCCGCAACCGCCAGTTCCAAGCTCCGGGCGAATCCCACCGCCAGTGGCACCGCTTCGGTGCCACCTCGCAAACCATATTCCTGCGGGCCGGCCTGCACCGGCGCGATCGCCACGTCGCCACGGATCAGCAGAGCCCCGATGCCGCGGGGGCCGCCAAACTTGTGCGGCGCCACTGCCAGCGTCGCGGCTGACAACGCCTGAAACACGACCGGCATCAGGCCGACCGCCTGCGTGGCGTCGACGTGGAACAGCGTGCTCGATGCGTTGTCGGGCGATGGCAGATCTTCGATCGACCCGGTCTGTCCGCAGACGAGTGTCAGCGACACGATCCGCGGTCCGCCAGACTGCCCGTCACACTCGCCAGCCGACACCGCAGCCGAGGCGGTGCCTTCGGCAGAGTCCAACGCGAGTTCGCGAAGCCGCCACCCTTGGCGACTGGCGACCAGGGCGGCATTCACGCTGCTCGGGTGATCCCGCCGTGAAAAAAACACCTCGCCCACGGTGGCCGATGCCGCCGTCATGCCCAGCACCGCCAGATGGTTGGCCTCGCTGGCTCCGGAGGTGAATACCAGCCGGTCACGGTGAAGCCCCCTGCCAGAACCGCCACCAGAGCCACCCAGCGCCGCGACGATCCGCTCGCGTGCGTCCTCGAGCAGCCGTCGTGCCGCCCGGCCCAGCGTGTGCTGGCTCGATGGGTTGGCATGTGCCACCCCCTGCGCCTCGGCGATCGCGGAGGCCACCTCCGGGTGCATCGGCGTGGCAGCGGCGTGATCGAGATAGATCGAAGCGGGCGTGGGCATCACATCAGTGTACGGTCGTCCGTTTCTCACGCTCGCGCGAGGATAGCGATCAGCTGATCAATCTCGGCGGCGACCGCCGGATCGTGGGCCCGCCGCGACTCCGTGATGCGAATGCCGTGCAGCACCGTCGTGTGGTCGCGACCGCCAAACGCCGTACCAATCGACTGCAGGCTTTTCTGCGTGAGCCGGCGAGCGAGATACATCGCCATGCCACGGGCATGCGACACCCGCCGGCAGCGGGAGGGTCCAACCAAATCGGCGACTGTCAGGCTGTTCCGCCGGGCGGTTGCCCCGATCACGCGTCGCAAGGAGGGACTTTGTCGCCCGCTGGGACCATCACCCTCCCCATCATACCGGGTTCCGCCGACCGGGGGCATCGCCACCACCAGCCCGCCCGACAATCGCGACGCGAGCGAGGGCTCAAGACCGGGGCACGCGATCGGGTGGACCCGCAGGGTGGCCACGAAGACCGCCCCGACGGCGGTTGCCGCGTCAAAGAGATGGGCCAGCGCCCGTTGGGCATCCCAGGCGGTGATCTGCTCAACAGCGTCGATGATGATCAGACGCGATGTGACAAACCGATCGTGCAGTCGGTCGATCGTGTTTTGCGAAAGCGCCACGGTCAGGTCGCGGAGAAGCGATCTTCCATCCCACATGACAGCCGCCGGCCGACCGGGCGGGGCGGCACGGCTGTGCTGCACAAACCATTCCGACAAGAGCCGGGATTTTCCCGATCCCGCCGGTCCCACAATGACCACCGGGTTGTAGCCGCAGCATGCTCTCGCTTGATCACCACCCATGCCTGCAGCCACGACCGTCAGGGCATGCTGCACGAGTCGATGCGACCCAGTCGGGCGTGACTGTGTCGGGGGCAATGCGGTGGCGGCGACGGAAGACACTGGCAACGCCCCGATGGGGAACGCGGCCTCCGTGCCGTCGACAGGAATGGCGATAGATTACCGCGGCACCGCCTGCCACAAAAGGGTTCTCTCAAAAATCCGCCACCTGCACCGGACGCAACTCACTGTTGGCAGCGTGTCAGTTCAGACTCCGGAAGTCCCACGGCAATCAAACGACATTTTGGGACACACACCATCCACACAGAGTTGGCCGCAGACCAGCAGCCGTGCCACCGGCCGCTGGCAAGGAAAGGACGACAGACGAGCCCTTGGAGAACGGTGGCACGACAGGGAACTGACAGGGAACCGTCTGGTTTTCCACATCCTGCGATATCGCGAAACCCAGCCGCAATCCAGTGTCTGAGCCGGGAAAAAGCCCCTTCAAGCGTCATCTTCATCCGTCGCGAGCGTCTCGCCTACCGCACGAATGCAGCCCCTTGTTACTTCTGTGCCCTGCTATTTTCTCCCTCCTGTTTTCTTCAAAGAGAGAAAGATAAAGAGAAGAAGAGCCCCCCGTAACGCTGGCGAAAAACCGGCTCCGTAGGGGACTGCCAGCCAGTCCTCCGTCGGGTACACTGACGGTCTTCAAATCCAAGACAAAAACGGGCCACCTGTCCGTGGAAAGGACCGTCGGTTTTCGATGAAAGTGCGTCTCAACCGCGAGCCCCTGCTCGCCGCCCTTCAGAGTGCGTCGGCTGTCGTGCCGGCCCGTTCGCCAAAGCCTGTGCTGTCGAATGTCAAACTCGAAGCGCACGGCACATCGGCCGTGCTCTCGGCCACCGACCTGGAGGTGGGCATCCGTATCGAGCTCGAAGCTGTCGAGAGTGGGGCGGCAGGGGCCGTGCTGCTGCCCAGCGGCCGACTGATGGCGATCGTGCGGGAGAGTCAGCCGGGAACGGTGTTTGACATTCATTCCGATGGCACTGCCGCCATCGTCAAGGCACCGCGGAGCGAGTTCCGCCTGCCGGCAGAGGACCCGCTGGAATTTCCATCGGTTGCCACCTTCCCGACTGACCCATGTTTCGAACTCACACCGCCCTTGGTGCGGGAGTTGGTCAGACGCACGGTCTTCTCCACTGACAACGAATCGAGCCGCTACGCGCTGGGAGGTGTGCTGCTGGAGTTCTCCGCGCAGGCTCCAGCAGGCACCGTGATCGCCGTGGGCACCGACGGCCGACGTCTTGCCAAAATGGAGGGGCCTGCCGTCGCCAAGGACGGCCAGCCCGCTGACACGCAGCCGATCGTGCCCGCCCGGGCGATGCAGCTCATCGAGCGGTGCTTGGGCGATGCCAGTGTGCCGGTGCACGTGGCGGTTCGGGCCAACGAGATTCTCGTCAAGACGGGGCCGACCACGATCTCAGCACGGCTCGTGGATGGGCGTTTTCCCCGCTGGCGGGATGTGTTTCCCGATCGGCCGGATGCGGCGCGGGTGAAGATCGTGGCGGGTCCGCTCCTGGCGGCAGTCCGGCAGGCGGCGATCGTGACCAGCGAGCAGTCCAAGGGGGTCGATTTTTCGTTCGAGCCTGGTCAGCTTGTGCTGGCGGGCCGGTCGGCGGAGAGCGGGGAAAGCCGGATTGAGTTGCCGATCGAACATGTCGGGACGACGGTGAAAATCAAGCTTGATCCCCGGTTCATGAGCGAGTTCCTGCGGGTGCTCGATGGTGCGACCACCGTCACACTGGAACTCACCGATGCCCAGAGTGCCTGCGTCTGCCGCACCGACGACGGCTACGGCTACGTGATCATGCCGCTGGCGGCCGACTAGCCTGCCGGGAACGATTGTCAGTCGGATGTACCCTCCAAGAAGAATGTTCCCATGAATGTCCCGATGGGGAACCCGGTTCACGATGCTGCCCAAACAAAAACAACCCGCCACCGCTGGTCCCCGCACGATCGGCAGTGTCATGTCGCGGCTCCTGGCCCGCACGGGATATGACCGCGAGCATGGATCCGACGTTCTCACGGCTGCCTGGCAGCAGGCGGCGCCGGCGAGCATGCAGGGCAGTTCCCAGGCTGGGCTCGTACGACGCGGGGTGCTCGACGTGTTCGTGAGCCATTCGGCGCTCGTGCAGGAGATGGGGTTTCACAAGCGTGAGGTGCTGGCGCGGCTGGGGCAATTGGTTCCCGCCGAGGGCATCACCGATATCCGCTGCCGGGTGATGGTTGATGCCGGCCGGGACGATGCTGCCCGATAGCCTTCGTGTGTCGATGAATGGTGTGCGTAAGTGTGTTGGTGTTGCGTTTCTGATTCCTGTTTTTTGTTTTCAGTTCTTCTTGTTTTTCTGTTCTTTTTGGGAGACTTTCTCGATGGGCGACGAATCACAGCAGGCAGAGTACACGTCCGCTGACCTGAAACATCTCTCTGACCGGGAGCATGTTCGCGAACGCTTCGGCATGTACATCGGCGACAACACCGCCCGCGGTCTCCATCATCTCGTCTACGAGGTGGTCGACAATTCGATCGACGAATGCATGGCGGGCTTTGCGAAGCACGTCAGCGTCACGGTCAACGTCGATGGCAGTGTGACCGTCGAGGACGACGGCCGTGGCATCCCGACTGATCGCCATCCGCAACTCTCTGAAGAGATGGACCGTGAGGTCTCCACGCTCGAAGGCGTGATGACGGTGCTCAAGTTCGGCGGCAAGTTTGAGAAGGGTGCCTACCAGACCTCAGGCGGTCTCCACGGTGTGGGCGTCACTGTGGTCAACTTTCTTTCCGAATGGTGCGAGGTCGAGGTCTCCCGCGAGGGTCATGTTTGGCAGCAGGAGTATCAGCGTGGCGAGCCGACGGGCCCTGTGCGGAAGATGGGCACGACCACCCGCACCGGCACGAAGACGACCTTCAAGCCCGATCCGCAGATCTTCCCGCAGACGAAGTTTTCCTGGGACGTGCTCGCCCGCCGCCTGCAGGAACTGGCGTTTCTGAACTCGGGCGTGCGGATCACCTTCACCGACGCGGTCAGCGGCCAGAAAGAAGAGTATTACTACGAGCGCGGCGTGGTCGAATTTATCGAGTGGCTGAACCGTTCGAGCGATGCGATCCACTCCGACGTGATCTCGATCCGGGGCGAGGCCGAGGGCGTGTCGTGGGATATCGCACTGCAATACACGACCGAATACACGGAGAATGTCCACAGCTACGTCAACAACATCACGACCACCGAAGGGGGCACGCACGTCTCGGGCTTCCGCTCGGCGCTCACCCGCACCCTCAACGCCTATGGCAAGAAGACAGGTATCTACAAGGACCTGGTTCCCACCGGCGACGATGTCCGCGAGGGGCTCACCACCGTGATCAGCGTGCGGGTGCCCCATCCGCAGTTCGAAGGCCAGACCAAGACGAAGCTCGGTAACGGCGAGGTGGAAGGGATCATCAACTCGGCGGTCGGAGACTTTCTCTCCAAGTACCTCGAGGAAAATCCCAAGAGTGCCAAGGCGATCGTGCAGAAGGGGGTGCTCGCAGCTGAGGCGCGGACGGCGGCGCTCAAGGCGAAGGCCCTGCTTCGGGAGCGAAAAGGCGCTCTTTCGGGCGGCGGTCTGCCCGGCAAACTCCGCGACTGCACCAGCCGCGACGTGGAGAAGTGCGAGATCTACCTGGTGGAGGGTGATTCGGCCGGCGGCTCGGCCGAGGGTGGCCGGCGGCGGGAATTTCAGGCGATCCTGCCGCTGCGCGGCAAGATCATCAACGCCTACAAAAGCCGCGACGACAAGGTGCTCGCCAACGAGGAGGTGCGGAGCATGATCTCGGCGATCGGTGCCGGCATCGGAGTCGACGCAGACCTTGGCAAACGCAGGTACGACAAGGTCGTGATCATGACCGACGCCGACGTTGACGGCTCCCACATTCGCACGCTCCTGCTGACATTTTTCTACCGCCAGATGTATCAGCTCGTGGCCGCCGGCCACGTCTACGTCGCCCAGCCGCCGCTGTTTCGCGTGCGGACGAAGAAGCAAACGTATTATGTGCAGACCGAGGATGAGATGAAGACGCAACTACTCGATCAGGGTCTCGGCGAGGGCGTGTTCCTGCCGGGAGACGGCCGGGAGATCGCCGGCGATGAGATGCAGAAGCTCTGCCGGACCCTCTCGGGGCTCGAGGATGCGCTCGTGGCGCTCGAAAAGCGCGGCATCAGCCTGCGGGAACACATTGCCAGACGGGATGCGGCCAGCGGCAAGTTGCCGATGTATCACGTCTACTATGGTCTCGAAGAGCACTGGTTCACCAGCCGCGACCAACTGGAAGCCTTCGTGAAGACGAAGGAGAAGGCGGCCGGTGGCGAACTGGCGGTGGGTCGGGCTGAAGAAGAACACACTGACCCCACGCCTGGCACCGCGGCCGACACCGGCGACGACCAACTCGTGGTGGTCGACCTGCACGAGGTGCGAAGCATCAATGCGGGCATCAAGGAACTCGAGGCGATGGGCTTTGGCACGGAGGCGCTTTTGCCCCAAGACCGCACGGGCTCCGAGGATTCGCGGTATACGCTCCGTCGCGGTGACAGCGAGATCGGCCTGGAGGATCTGCGGAGTCTCCTGTCGGCCGTCCGCCGGGCCGGGGAAAAGGGCCTGTCGATCACCCGGTTCAAGGGTCTCGGCGAGATGAACGCCGAAGAGTTGCGTGACACGACGCTCGACCCGGCCAATCGCACGCTCTTGCGGGTGACGATGAACGACGCCGCCGCGGCCGACGACCTGTTCCGCGTGCTGATGGGAGAGAAGGTGGAACCCCGCCGCGACTTCATCGAGCGGCATGCGCTCGACGTCAAGCATCTCGACGTGTAGCGGCCATCGCTGCCCTGCCGTCTGTACGGGCCGATCCCCCGGCTCACGCCGGGGGCTTGTATGTGTTCATACAAGCCCTGAGCGTAAGCGACGGGATTTGTCTTCGTGCCGGCCGAGCCCCCGGCTTCCGCCGGGGGCTTGTATGGGTTTATACAAGCCCGGAGCGTAAGCGATGGGATCGCCCGATTCCCTACCCTGCCGTCTCACGCTGAAACCGGGTCGGGCTGATGCCGAACACCCGCTTGAACGCCCGCGAAAACTGGTACTGGTCGGCAAAGCCGAGGTGGGCCGCCACCTGTTTCACGAGCAACCGTTCGACTCCGGTCTCCCGGCGGGCCAGCAGGTCGGCGGCGAGGTTCATCCGTTCTCGGAGCAGGTATTGATAGGGACTGGTGGTATCGAACCGCCGGAAGAGTCGGCAGGCATACGCCGGTGAGATGCCAAAGTCGCGGGCAGCCTGGGCGACGCTGGAAAGCCGATGGCACTCGGCGGAGAGAATCGCCCGAAACCGCTCGTACGTGTCAAACGCCTTGGGATCGACGTCGTCAGCCCGCAGGCCGCGTTCGGCGATCTTCGTGAGCAGCACGCCGAGCAACTGGCCGCAGAGTGCGGACGCGTGGGAAGAATGTGCCAGACCGCACTGCTGCAGGAGTGCGAAGATCTCTTCGATCTCCTGCGGCTGCGGCACGCGGAGCACGCTGCCCGGGGCGATCCTGGCCGCCTGCATGCGGGTGGCGGCGGCGGTGCCGATGAAGTCGACGTAATACTTTCGGAGCCGGTTCCGCGGGTCGGTGCGGATGGCATGCGGGACGCCGGGGGCGTAGGAAAAAATGCTCCCTGGCACGAGAGCGTGGTCGCGGCCCCGGAGCGTGAGCGTGCCACGGCCGGCGGCGACGAACTCGATGCAGAGGTAGGGGAAGTCGTGACGGTCTAAAAAATAGTCGCCACGCACCCGCTCACAGCCTCCGCAGACGACCTCGAGATCGGAAGAGCTGCCGGTGCGGCCCACCGGCCTGAGGTTCAAAAACCAGCGGCGGGCCGACACCACCTGACGCGACACGAACGCGGGCAGACGCTTGCGCGAGGGACTGTTCCGACCTGTTGTGTGTCGCGTTTGTCGTTCCATGAAGTCAAGAATAGCTATCCTGCGGTCAAGAATCATCATTGCCTCGCGCTCGGGAAAAGGCGAAAGTGCGTCGGCAGTCCTGTTTTCATTTTCGCAGCCGGAGTCCATATGTCCCTCCCGCGTTTTTCCTTTGGCGTCGGTGACCGCTTCGCCCATCAGGCCGAGGCTCAGCTGGCTGCGTTCGAGCGGCTCGCCGCGGCGGGCGTGGTCGTCGCCCCGGTCTGGAACAAGTCGAACCGCGAGCACAGCTTCATTGGCAGTGAGCCGGCGAGCGTGCGGGCTGCGGCTGCGGCTGCCGTGGCGGCACGCAACTGGTCCCATCCGTGGTTTGTCGATGCCGACCACATCCGGCTGGAAACCGTCGACCGCTTCCTGGATTCAAGCGACTTCTTCACGATCGACGTCGCCGACAGCATTGGTAAGCCGGCCAGCGAGGCTCTCGTGGCCGCCTTCGTGGCGCGGCACGGCGAGCTGGTGGGCGGACTCACGATTCCCGGATGCCAGGAGCCGATTCGTCTCGACGCGACGAGCGTCGGGGCGATCGCGAGGCAGTATCTGCTCGCCTGCCGAGAGGCGGGCGAGATCTACCGTCACATCCAGGCGAAGCGTGGTGGCCGGCCGTTCGTCACCGAAGTGAGCATGGACGAGACCGACCTGCCGCAGACACCGCCGCAACTGCTTGTGATCCTCGCCCTGCTGGCCGACGAGGGGATTCCCGTGGAGACGATCGCGCCAAAATTCACCGGCCGATTCAACAAGGGGGTCGACTACGTCGGCGACGTGCCGCAGTTTGAGCGGGAGTTCGCCGACGATATCGCGGTGCTCGCCTTCGCGGCGAAACAGTACGGACTGCCTCGGAATCTCAAGCTCTCGGTGCACTCAGGCAGCGACAAGTTCTCACTCTATCCAGTGATCCGGCGGGTGCTTGCGGCCACGGGCGCGGGCGTGCATCTGAAGACGGCCGGGACGACATGGCTCGAGGAACTGATCGGGCTGGCCGAGGCCGGCGGCGACGGCCTCGTGCTCGCCAGGGAGATCTACGCCTACGCCCTCGACCACGTCGACGACCTCTGCGGGCCGTATGCGACGGTGATCGATATCGACCGCACACAACTGCCGACCGCTGCCGAAGTCAACGGCTGGAGTGGGCCGAGACTCGCCGCCGCCATCCGGCACGTGCCGACGAACCCGGAGTTCAATGCCAACATCCGCCAGCTCTTGCACGTGTCGTTCAAGGTCGCCGCGAAGCAGGGGACTCGGTATACCGACCTGCTCGACGCCAATCGCGAGATCGTGGCCCGCCAGGTGACCGAGAATCTGTTCGACCGCCATCTCAAGCCCCTGTTTCTCGGCTGAAGAAGCACCGTGGGGATGCACGCCATGAAATCCGCGATCACGATCTGTCTGGTGCCCGAGGCGCGGCAGGGGCCCTTCGTGTTCCACACGACCGCCGCCGATGGCGGCCTCGCGGCCGCCTGCCAGATGGCGGCCGAACTCGGCTTCGACGCCGTGGAGATTTTTCCCGAGTCGGCTGAGGCCTTTCCGGTGGCCGAACTCTCGCGACTGCTGGCAGAGCACGGCCTGACGGTAGCGGCGGTCGGCACCGGAGCCGGCTGGGTGAAACACAAGCTTCATCTCTGCCATGCCGACTCGAGCATGAGGGCTGCGGCGCAGGAGTTCATCGGAGGAATCATCGACATCGCCGGCCAGTTCAACGCTCCGGCGATCGTCGGCTCGATGCAGGGGAGGTGCGAGGGAGATCTGACGCGGGACAAGGCACTCGATCACCTCGCCTCGGCGCTCGGCGTGCTCGGAGCGCGGGCCGTCGGGCAGGGACAGGTCCTGCTCTACGAGCCCTTGAACCGCTACGAGACGAATCTGTTTAACCGGCAGGGAGACGCCGCCGCGTGGCTTGAGTCGCGCGGGCTTCTCAATGTGCAACTCCTCTGTGACCTCTTTCACATGAACATCGAGGAGGCGGATGTCGCCGCCGCGCTGGCTGCCGCCGGCCGCCGGGTGGGGCACGTGCACTGGGCCGACTCCAATCGGCAGGCGATGGGGCTGGGCCACACCGATGTCCGGCCGGTCGTTGCCGCGCTTCGCGGAATGGGCTACGAAGGCTTCCTCTCGGCGGAGGTCTTTCCGCTTCCCACGGCGATGGATGCCGCCCGACAGACGATTCTGAGCCTCGGCCCGCACAGAAAAACCATCTGAAATCCCTCCCGCACTGCGACCGGAAACGAAAATATGCTCAACACCCCTCTGCTCCACCCCGACATCCTGCGGATCCTCGCCCAATCCGGGCACCACTCGAAGGTGCTGATCGCCGACGGCAACTATCCGGCTGCCAACAAGCGGGGGCCGCGGGCGGAGCTCATTTCGCTCCAGCTCATGCCGGGCGTGCCGACGGTCGCGCAGGTGCTCGAGGCGATCCTCGGCACGGTGCAGATCGACCGTGTGCACACGATGGGTGTCGACCGCACCGATTCCTATGCGGCTGCGACGCCCGGCGACCCGCCGGTGTGGGATGAGTATCGCCGGATCCTGGCCGCGGCGAAAAGTTCCTGCACGCTCGAGCCGATCGTGAAGTGGGATTTTTACGAAGCGGTCGCCTCGGCCGACCACGTGCTCACGATCCAGACTGCCGACCAACAGCCGTGGGCCAATCTGTTGCTGTCTGTCGGCTGCAGAACGTTCCGCTGAATCCATCCGTTGAATCCATCCGCCGAATTCAGGAAGCTGATCAGAAGCAGGAAAACACATGCAAACACGCCCGCTTGGCTCCACCGGTCTCGAGGTGCCGATCCTCGCCTTCGGCGCGTCGTCGCTGGGGCAGGAGTTCCGCTCGGTCACGCTCGACGAGGCAATGCAAAGCGTGCGGGCGGCGCTCGACTGCGGCATGACGCTCATCGACACAAGCCCCTTCTATGGCCGGGGCATGAGCGAGGTGTTGCTCGGCGTGGCGCTGCGAAACATACCACGGAGCCACTATCTGCTCTGCACGAAGCTGGGCCGCTATGACCTGCCCCACTTCGACTTCTCAGCCAAGCGGGTGGCCGAGAGCGTGGACGTGTCGCTGCACCGGCTCGGCGCCGATCACCTCGACATCATCCTCTGCCACGACATCGAGTTTGTGCCGATGCAACAAATCGTCGATGAAACGCTCCCTGCCCTGCGGAAGATCCAGCAGGCGGGCAAGGTGCGGTGCATCGGCTTCAGCGGCTATCCCCAGAAGATTTTTCCGTTCATCTGCGACCAGACAAGTGTTGACTGCGTCCTCAACTACAACCAATACACGCTGCAGAACACCCGGTTCGCCGATGAGACGATTCCCTCTCTCAAAGCGAAGGGGATCGGCGTCATGAACGCCGGCCCGTTCAGCGCCCGACTGCTGACCGATGCGCCGTTGCCGGCCTGGCTCAAGGAGCCGGAAGAGGTCAAGGCGGCGGCCCGCCGGGCGGCGGAGCACTGTCGGTCTCGTGGCACGCCGATCGCGAAGCTCGCGCTGCAGTTTGCGCTCGCCAATCCCGACATCGCCACGACGGTGGCCGGCAGCGCCAATCCGAACAACATCCGCGACTGGGCCACGTGGGCCGCCGAGCCGCTCGACCTTGAACTCCTCGCCGAGGTGCAGGCGATCTTCGCCCCGGTCAAAAACATCGGCCACACCGAAGGTCTCCCCGAAAACAATTGACGTCATGACCGCGACTCTCTTCGTGGGAGGCATCAAATCTGCTGATGCTGAGGAGCCGGTCGGAGGCACGCGCAGGAGCCGGTGAACTTTGCGACTCACGAGCGATTTACCATCATCCACGAGCATCCTGTAGCAAAGTCCGCCGGCGACGAGCATGCCGCAGCCGGCGAACCAATGCGGATCACTTCCATCCAATACACTGAGCCGCAACGTCCGGGTGCGTGTCCATGAACATCGACTCCCACCAGCACTTCTGGAGCTACTCGGCCGCGGAGTATCCGTGGATAGGGGACGGCATGGAACGGCTGGCCCGAGACTATTTGCCTGCGGACCTGGAGGCCGCGGCTGCGGCTGCTGGTATCGGCGGCACGGTCGCCGTGCAGGCCCGACAGACGCTCGAAGAGACTCGCTGGCTGCTCGAACTGGCAGAGCGGCATCCGCTGATCCGTGGCGTTGTCGGCTGGGTCGATCTGCGGAGTGTCGACGTAGAGAGTCAGTTGCGAGAGTTCGTGACGCGGGAAAAATTCGTGGGTGTGCGGCATGTCGTGCAGGACGAGCCTGATCCGAGGTTTCTCCTAGGCGAAGAGTTTGTCCACGGACTCAAGCAACTGCACCCGTTTGGCCTCACCTACGACCTGTTGCTCTACCCGCAGCAGCTGCCGGCGGCGGTGGAACTGGTGGCGAGCATGCCCGAGCAGCCGTTCGTGCTCGACCACCTGGCCAAGCCACGGATCGCGGCGTGGACGCAGCCCAGTGACCTGCACGCATGGCGACGAGACATTGCGGCCCTGACCAAACATAAAAACGTCTGCTGTAAGCTTTCCGGGATGGTCACGGAGGCGGTCTGGCGACAGTGGCGGCCGGCCGACTTTGCGGCCTATCTCGACGTCGCCCTGGCGGCATTCGGCCCCGAGCGGCTCATGTTTGGTAGCGACTGGCCGGTCTGCCTGCTCTCCGCCGACTACGCCGAAGTGGCGGGCATCGTCAAGGATTTCTGCGGGACGCTCTCGGCCGCCGAACAGGCAGCGATCTGGGGTGGCACCGCCACCCGGTTCTACGGACTCAAAACTACGGAGTGAAACAGATGCAGGCGTTGCTGCTGGAAAAGCCCAAGGATTTTCGGTTCATTGACACGCCGGAGCCGGGGGCCGCGCTTGCGGGTGAGGCGGTCGTCCGCGTGCATGCGGTCGGCATCTGCGGCACTGACTACGGCGGCTACCTGGGCAAGATGCCCTTCTTCAGCTACCCGCGGATACCCGGGCATGAACTCGGCGTCGAGGTGGTCGCCGTCGGCCCGGGTGTCACGAACGTCCAGCCGGGTGACCGCTGTTGCGTCGAGCCCTACATCAACTGTCAGAAGTGTTATTCCTGCACGCGGGGGCTGACCAACTGCTGCGAGCACCACCAGACCCTCGGCGTGCACTGCGACGGGGGTCTGCGGCCGCTGTTCACAGTTCCCGCTCGCAAACTCCATCGGTCGCCGAAACTCTCCCATGCAGAGAATGCGCTCGTGGAGACGCTCGCCATCGGCTGCCACGCGATCGACCGCGGTGATCCCAAGCCTGGTGAGAACGTGCTTGTCATCGGCGCCGGGCCGATCGGCCTGTCGGCCCTCGAGTTTGCCAAGCTGTCGGGGGCGCGAGTGATCGTGATGGACATGGTCGAGAGCCGACTCGCATTTGTCCGAGACAAAATGGGAGTGGCCGACACGCTGATTGCCAAGGGGGATGCCTCCGACGAACAGGCGATCGCAGCACTCACCGGTGGCAGGATGTGCGACGTCGTCGTCGATGCGACCGGCAGCGCCGTGAGCATGGCGAACAGTCTGAAGCTCTGCAGCTTTGGCGGGCGTCTCGTCTACGTGGGGATCACCCAGAGCGACCTCGTGTTTCCGCACGCGCCCGTGCTGCATCGCCGCGAGCTCTCGATCGTCGCCAGCCGCAACGCCCTCTCCCGTGATTTTACCCGGATCATCGGGCTGATCGAAACGGGAACAATCGACACAGGGCCGTGGATCACGCATCGCGTGCCGTTCGCCGACACGATTCAGCAGTTTCCGCGGCTGCTCGAGCCGGCCAGCGGCGTGATCAAGGCGGTCATCGAGATTCCGGAGTGACGATCGTCACGTCGGTGACTTCGAGCTTGGCGAAGCAGTTGCGCATGGTGCACCGCAGCGTGAAGACGTCGCCAGCGCGGACCGGCTCGCCGCGGACAAGCTCGAAATAGCCGCCCCGCTCCCGCGCGGCATCCAGGGCCTGCGGCAGGATAGGGCCGATGATGTCCCACTCCTGATCGGGGAGCGGATTAACGGCAGAGACCGTGTTGATCTTAGCAAAGGGGCGTGGGTCGCGGTGCAGCCCGGAGAGCGGCAGGAACTCAGCGGTATACGCGGTGTCGACGAGATACCAGACGGGGGTGCCGGCTGGCAGTGTGGCGAGCACGCGTTTCGTCTTCTCTGCCAGGCTGTCGTCGTCGAGGGGCGTCTGGGCCAGCATCAGGTCGCAGGCCTCGCTCATGCGGAGCCGCATACCCCGGGCCAGCGAGAGGCGGCTGCTCGAGACACTGAAGAACGCCTCCCCTGTCTGCGTGCCGGGCCCGGCGAAGTCTTGCGCGAGTTCTCGTGTCTGGAGCACCCACCGCAGGCCCACAGTGGTGACGGCCCGAAGCGTGAGGTCACACACATTGTCTTTCCCCGGCGCCAGGTCGATGAACTGCTCGCATTCGCCGCCGGGGCTCTCCGCCCGCACGAGCCATCGGCCTGGCGACACTCTGGCGAACGTGAACCGGCCGTCGGCATCGGTCCGCACGACGGCCGGTACGGCCGTGGCGGCATCGCCACGAGCCGTTTCGTACCAGTCTTCAATACGGACGATCGCGGCGGCCGCCGGCCCGCCGTCGGGCTTCCGCACACGGCCGGAGAGCCTCGCCGCGTCGGCATCGGCGAGCGGCAGCAGGTCGTAGTGTCGAATCTGCACGGCCGTTCCCGGAGTGGGTCCTCCGAAGCGGATGGTATCGCTCGTGAGCCGGCAGCCCGGAGCGGTGATCCGCACGGCCACTTCCGCGGCGCCGGCCCGCTCGCATGGCACGAGCACGAGCCCGGATTCTGGGATGCCATATTCGGTGCATGATTCCGCTAGTTCAGGCAGGCGGGCGGCGACGATCGTCGGATCGGTCCCATCCGCGGTCGCGTCGCTGCCGACCAGGCAATCCGAGCCGGCCAGAAACCGCACGTCATCGGGCTCGACGCCGGCTGGCAAGCTGATCGTTGCCACCAGATAGTTGGCCTGCCGCGAGTCATCCTCGGCTGACGGGGCGAGCAGGGCGAGGAGCCCCTTGGCATCGCCGGCCTCAACGAGCTTCTCGGCCCCCTCGCCATCGAATGAAAACATTCTTGACGCCACCTCCTTGAGCCCCGCCGTAAGGTCGAGGCCGATCGCCCGCCGCGCATGGACGATCTCTCGCGCGAGGAGTTCCACGGTCTTCTCGCCGCTTGTGCGGTGGAGCACGCCCCCGGTGAACGGGTTTACGAAGGCGAGCGTTGGATGTTTTTTCGTTCCGAGTTGTTCTTCGAGCGCGGCATCGTTCTCTGTCCGTACCCAGACCATGTCGGACAGTCCCTCGCGGATCAAAGCCGCGGTCAGGGCCTCCGTCTCCAGCCTGCGGCAGGCATCGGAATTCGGCGCGGCAAGCAGCACGACCATGTGCTGATGGTGAGCCTGGGCTTTGGCGACGGCCGCGGCATAGTCGGGCTGCCACGGCAGCGGCTCAGCCTTCGGTGGCTGTGCTGCCACCGCGGCATTGCCTGCAATTATGGCAACGACACAGGCAAGCCGGACCAGGGTGGGAACAACGAAGGTACGCATGCCCGCGACTATGGCTGGCTCCCTTGGCAAATGCTAGTCACCCGAAGTGCCGTTGGCCGGGCTATCCTTCGGGCTTGAAAACACTGGTGTAAGACGATATCTTACCAATATGCACACACGCGTTTCGAGCAAAGGTCAGATTGTTCTGCCGTCGGCCGTTCGGCAGCAGGATGACATCAAACCCGGGCAGAAGTTTGAAGTCGAGCGGATCGACCGCGGCGAGTATCGACTGCGGCGATGCGAACCATCTCCCAACGAGGGACTGGCGGACTGGCTGCTTGCATGTCCTGAGAAGGGGTTCTTCGTGGGAGTCGCCTCTGAATCGACCAACGACTTGTGAGCCGCCGTGAAATTCCTCGTCGATGCGAATGTTCTCAGCGAGCCCACGAGGCCGCGGCCTGATGCGAAGGTCGTCACGTGGCTCCGTCGTCATGAACGCGAGATTGCCATCGACCCGATCATCCTCGGTGAGTTGCGATTCGGGATCGAACTTCTGCCGTCGAGCGGGCGTCGCACGCGGCTGGAGCAGTGGTTCGAGAGCGGCGTCGGCCGAATCACCTGCCTCGACTGGACAGCCGAGACCGGCCTCCGGTGGGCAAGGCTCCTCGCCGATATGCGGTCGGCTGGAACGGCCATGCCGGTCAAGGACAGTCTGATTGCCGCCACCGCCTTGGCTCATCGCCTGACTGTCGTCACCCGCAACGTTGCCGATTTCCGCAAGGCACATGTCAAAGTCCTCGACCCATTCGGGGCGTGATTTTCACTCCGGCCCGCATGCCACACGACCAGACACGATCCCCTGCCCTTCCGACCGCCGACCGCCGCGCGTATCCCTTCATCGACGCGATCCGTGGCGTAGCCTCGCTTGTCATTCTGGCACACCACCTCGTCAGCTACGTCCCCGGGGCTGACGAAACGCTGGCTGCCGTGCCCGTGATTCACCACATTGTCTGGTGGTATGGAGGCCTGGCCGCGCAGGTGTTCCTCGTGATCAGCGGCTTTGTCGGCGGCGTGTCGCTGGCCCGTGCGACGCCGGAGGCCGCCGACCTGGGGCGGCTGCTGCTCGTGCGCTATCTTCGGCTGGCGTTGCCGGCGGTGGCAACGCTCCTGTTTGCGATCGGGCTCTACGCGATCGTGCCGCCGTCATGGGCGGCGTTTTCGCTCTTCGATGAGATCACCGTTCCGGGTGTGATCGCGCACGTCGCCTTTTTGCAGGACGTGCTCGGCTATCCGAGTCTGCTGGCGGGCTTCTGGTATCTCTCGATCGACTTGCAGTGCAACGCGGTCATGTGCCTGTTGATCATCGTGCAGGACGCGATCCTACGGCGATTGCCCGGCCTGTCGCGGTCCGCCCCATCTCGTTTCGTCCGAGGGTTAGCGGTCATCGGACTGCCAATGCTTGTGGCGCTGCTGTCGCTTTTCTTGTGGAACGGTGCCGTCGCGCATGAGTCCTACGCGACCTACTTTTTCGGGATCGTGTTTCTCGGGACGCTCGCAGGGCTCGCGGTCGCGGGCCGGATCCCGCCGGCGATCTTCTGGGCCTATGTGGCGGCGGTCGCCGTCGCCGCCGGCGCAGCCGTCGTACAGAGTCGTCCGCATCTCGCCGTGGCACTCGTCGCCGGCGTCGCGATCTATCTTCTGGCGCGGCGGCAGCCCTCGGCCGCATCCCTTGCCGACTCCCTGCCCCTGCTTGGCTGGCTGGGACGCATCTCCTACGCCCTGTTCCTCGTCCACTATCCGACGATCTGGGCGGTGACGAGCGTGGCACGGGGCGTCGGCGGCGATGCAGCCACCGCCTCATGGCCGAGCCTCGTGGCGGCGGTCGCGGCCAGCCTCGTGGCCGCGGTGCTCCTGCACCGGCTGGTGGAGGTTCCCACGCTCGCGCTCGTGGGCAGGCTCAAGCCGCGGCAATCCGGTGCCGTTTCACTCTCGCGGTAGCTCTTCAATCACGATGTCGTCCAACACGAGCGGGCCAAACGCGATGAAGTTGATCGACTCTTTGTCGCAGTCGGCGTGCTTGTGGGTTTGGGAGAGCGTTTTCTCGCCGTCGATCCAGAGCGTCCATTCCGTGCCCACGCTTTCGACGACGAACGTCGTCCATCGGCCGGGCTCGAGCGTTGCGTGTGCCTTGCAGTTGACGCCGCGGATCTCGTAGGCCCCCAGTGGTTTGAAGATCTCGGCCGGGCCGCGACTCTTTTTGGTGTTGCGCGGATCATTTTCATCGCGGGTGAAATCCCGCTCAGAGATGTCGATGCACGCGTCGGTTGGATTCCGCGGCAGCCGGGCCGTGACGTCGGCGATGTGCCAGACCGGCAGGCCCGTTTTCACGGGCGGAAAGCCCGCGTTGATGATCATCACCATGCGGGCCGCCTCGCCGCCGAACTTCACGCGGTACGACACCCGCACGTCGCGAGCCTTGAACTTCGGGTCGATCGACTTGCCATGGGCCTTCCCCGGATGCTGCTTGGGGTCATAGATGCATTCGAGGCTACCGTCGTTGAGCTTCCAGGTGTCCGGGATGTCCCACGAGGTGTTAGGAAAGTTTTTCTTGTCGACGGTGCTGGAGCGAAAGTCTTCGCTGATGAGCACGCGGCCCTTGATGCCGCTTTGTGCTACGGCCGTGCCGCCGGTGCAGGCGATGAGGAGAAGCGTCGCATAGAACCAGGACGTACTCCTTGGAGCACGAGGAAGTCGAATGTTTTTCATGAACGTGTGAAGTGCCCCATCCAAGCCCGCAGCGCAAGCAAGGGGAAACGCGATCGATCACCCAGAAATCAGTCCCGGATTCCCTCGCTGGCGCGTCGGGCTTGGATGGAAAAGGCTACGGATCGTTTCAGGAAAACAGTTCCTTGACGACCCCCGTGCTGTCGCCGTGCTGCTCGGCCTGCACGCCCGCACCTTTGAGGAGCGTGAGCCAGAGGTTCGCCAGTGGCGTCTTGTCGGGCACGACCACGTGCTCACCGAGCCTGATGCCGGAGCCGCCACCGGCGACGAGTGTGGGGCAGTTGTCGAGGTAGTGAATCGAGCGGATGTTACTGCCGTAGACGAGCGTGGTGTTGTCCAGGAGGCTCGTGCCGTCAGACTCTTTCACCGCGGCGAGCCTGTCGAGCAGGCCGGCGAGCAATTCGCTCTGCGTGGCGTCACGCTTCTTCGAGGCCTCCATCCGCTCGCCCGGCTGGTAGTGGCTCATGTCGTGCGGGGCGACATTGATGCCGAGCCCCTTGAGCAGCGAACTGACGGGCTGCCGGTAGGTGATCACCCGCGTGGAATCGGTCTGGAGCGCAGCCACCAGGATGTCGTACATCACCTTGATCTCGTCCTGGCCGGCGACGCTCTCCTTGGGGGCCCCGAGGCCGCCGGCCGGCGCGGGCTTGGGCACCGTCAGCCACTGCTTCTCCTTCGCGAGCCTCGTCTCGATGTCGCGGACTGACTGGAGGTATTCGTCGAGCTTGTCGGTATCGGCCGCCGACAGACCACGCCGCACCCGCGACGCATCGGCTCGGACGGCGTCGAGTACGCTCTGCTCGGCAGAGAGGGCCGCCTGTCGTTCCTCGAGCGATGTGCCCTCGGCGGAGAAGAGCCGATGAAAGGCGAGCACTGGCGTGTCGAGGCCGGCGAGCGGTCGGCCTCTGGCATCCCATGCCAGAGAGAGACCCGGGCCGTGGCCAGAATCCCCGGCAATCGCTCCGAGTTGGAGTGAGGCGAACCGCGTCTGGTCGCCCCATGCCGCGGCTGCCACCTGGTCGGCGGATATCGAGTTGGAAAAGCTCTTGCCAGGCTCGCCGTAACGGTTGGCACCGGTGAGCCAGAACGTGCTCCCCCAGTGGGCTTCGTTGGCGAACTTATTCGAGAGCCCCTGGATCACGGTGAAACGGTCGCGATGCCGCTCGAGCGGCTTGAGACCCTCTGGGATCGAATAGTCTTTGCCCGTCTGTTTCCTGTCGGGAAACCAGGTCTCGTTGGTCACGCCCCAGCCGAAGCCGAGGAACACCATTCGCTTGGGCCGAGCGGCGACAGCAGCTGCCGTGGCCCGTCGGCCAAAGCCCAGCGAGTCGAGCAGCGGCAGCGCGACGGCCGAGCCGGCGGCTTGCAAGACGGTGCGACGGGTGATCTGCATAGCAGTGTTCATTTCGTCTGAAACTCCTCGCTGGCGACCAGCCGTTGGACGATTGACTTGAGGCCGCCGTCACGGGCGGCGGCCTGGGACATGACCTCGATCGATTCGGCATCGGCGAAGCTCACCGGCCGGCCGATCGCATACGCGAACAGGTTTTCGATAAGACCTCGGACAAAGGCATCGCCGTGGGCTGTGGCGATCTCATCGCGAAGCTCGTAAAAGTTTTGAAACGACGGGCCGTTGTGAAACGCGCCGGCGGGCTCGATCGGCCACGATTGCTGCACGACCTTCCCGGCGACCTTGTCCTTCACGACCCAGCCGTTGCCGTAGAAATGCTCCTCGGTTCGCCAGCGGCCGGCGGCGTCGAAATTCTCGAGGCCCATGCCAATCGGATCGATCGAGCGGTGGCACTGGGCACACTGCGGCGCATCCTGATGCATCCGAAGCCGCTCGCGGGTGGTGACCGGCTTCGATTCGAGCCTCGCCAGCTGCGGGATGTTTGGCGGTGCTGGTGGCGGCGGATTGTTGATGAGCTTGCGGAGCACCCAGGCGCCGCGCTCGACGGGGCTCGTCCGTTCGCCATTGCTGCCCATGGCGAGGATCGCCGCCATGCCAAGCAGGCCGCCCCGCGGACTCTTGGGCCCGAGCTTCACGACGCGAAACGCGTCGCCGGTCACAGGCGTGCCGGCGTCGTTGAGGCCGTAGTAGGTCGCCAGCAGCCCGTTGACGACGACGTCGTCGCTCTTGAGAAGCTGTCGTGCACCGCGGTTGTCCGCAAGCAGCGTATGAAAGGTCTCGTAGACCTCCCGTTTGGCCGCCTCGCGGGTGCTCTCGTCGAAGTCGGGGTAGAGCTGGTGGTCAAATCGGAAAAAGTCGAGCCGGTCAAGGCCGAGCCACTGATGGGTGAAGCCTGCGGCGAAGTCGTGTGACTTCTCGTCGGCGATCATCCGGTCGACCTGCGCCGCGAGCACCGCAGGCTTGCGGAGTTCCCCCGAGGCGGCGAGCGCCAGCAGCTTCGCGTCGGGCGGCGCGGCCCAGAGGAAGTAGGCGAGCCGCGTGGCGAGTTCGCGATCGGAGAGCCGCCGCGTGTTTTGGTCGTCGTCCCGGTCGTCATTCTTGCCATCTTTCCGGTCATCGTCTCGTTCGGTGTCTGACTGTGCCGCCAGCGGGTCGGCCAGGTAGAGGAATCCCGGCGACGCGAGCATCACCGCCATCGGCTCACGGATGGCTACGAGCGGCTCGTCGCCCGCCTTCCGCCGCGTTTCGTAGACGGTGACCAGCCGATCGAGAAAATCGTTCGCAGGCGTGGCGCCGCGAAAGGCCAGCTTGCCGAAGCGGCGGAGAATCGTGCGGACGATCTGCCCCTCCGGTCCCTTCTTCGGCAGGTCGCCAAACACCTGCTCATGGATCATCGACGGCGTGCCGCTGGGCACCGGTCCATCCCACTCGACCCAGTCGATCCACAGCGCGAGGTCGCGGCCGACACCGTTTTTCGTTTTCGCGAGCGAGTTCTGGAAGTAGTCGCCGCCGCGGTCGTTGTAGCGTTTCTCGCGGAAGTACCAGGTGCGGGGTCCGGAGGCCGTCACCCGCACGGGAATCTCGAGCACCTGCGGCTGATCGATCGTGCCCGTCACCTGAAAGGTCTCGATCGTCTCAAAGTCGCTCTGCGGATCGTCCTTGCTCCCCTTGGTTCCCATTTCCAAAAACCGCCTCCCTTGAGCCGCTTCGGCCGCTGCCGCCACCCGCAGCCGTAGCAGATAGCTGCCGGGAGGGGCGGCGGGCGGGATCGTGATCGCCTCGGTGTCGTGATGGTTGTTGGCCACGTACATGAGCCAGGCACCGGTGTCCGAATGCGGAGCCGCCAGGAAGTGCTCGAGGTAGGGCCCGTGGTTTTCGTACGCCTGGATGCGGAACTTCGCCTCGTGCTTGTCGGGAAAGCCGAAGTCCTTCGTCTTGTCGGGATCGGCCCCCGCCGCCTCCCATTCCTTGGCCTTGCGATAGCCACCGAGAAAGTAGCCGTTGAGCAGGCCTTCGATCTGCTTGCGGGCCGCCGTCTCCGCCTCCCGGCGTTCGGTCTTTCGCTCCGGCTTGGTGTCGCCCGGCTTCGGCCAGTCGGAGGCCGCGGCCGCGATCGCCGTGCGGCCGATCGCAAGATACTGCTCCAACTGGTCACTCGACATGAAAAGCCCCGAGCCGATCGTGTCGAAGGAGCCGGTGCCAGTGTCGGCGGGCAGACTTGATGTGTCGACCTCGACGCCGAGCAGGTCGCGGAGCGTGTGGCGATACTCGCGGCGGTTGAGCCGACGGACGAGCGTGACCTGGCCCTGGTCACCGATCGCCTTACGGGCGGCGGCAAGGGCCTGCGAGAGAGCGGCGAGAAACTCGAGCTTGGCGTCGGGCTTGGGCTGCGGCTCTTCCGCGGGGGGCATCTCACCGGCATTGAGGACGCCGAGCACCTTCTGCCACCGCTCGGCCGTCTCGACCGTGGTGATAGCAAGTGGCAGGTCGTCGAGCCGGACGCCGCCCTCTTGGGTCTGTTCAGAGTGGCACTTCATGCAGTGGGACGCAAAGAATGCCTGATGGCTTGCGTTCACTTCCGCGGTGGCTGCCGCTGCCTCGGCGTTAGCCATGCCCCAGCCCATACCCCAGACAAGCGCCGCGGTGACCAGGCACCTTGAGAGAGTCCAGCAGCGCAGGGCCCGCCGGCAACGGCATCTGCAAGGAAGGCCTGGGCAACGCTTCACTGGCGGGGGCAGCCTTTTAGAGGGGACGGGTGGCGGTCACACGGGGCCGGGTTGGCCACCCTAGAAAGCCCGGAGAGCCGCGAAATATTACGCGGACTCAGCCGCGGGGCACCCGCTCGAAGGCGGCTGACGAAAAAAAGTTGCTTTGGTGGCGTAAGCTTTTCCGTGTCAGGCGGTTTTCTTCCGCGGGGGTCTTTGCTCCGTCATGGTCTATCTGACCTTTTGGTGCGGAATAAAGAGGGTTTTCATGGCCTTTCCGAGGGTTCAGGGACGTTTCGATAGCTCGATGGCCGTTCCCGCGATAAGACGGGCTGAGGCTTCACGGCTCTATCGCTGGCTGGGCGGCGGCGCGGTGGTCGCGGCGGTGGCGCTTGGCTGCGGAAAACGGGACGGTGTGGCCTTCGCCCCGGTCGAGGGCCGAGTGACGCTCGACGGACAGCCACTGGAAGCGGGCGAGATCCGCTTTCAGCCAGACACATCCCAGGGCAACAAGGGGCCGCTCTCGGCCGCCATGCTGGGTGCCGGGGGTTCATTCAAGCTCCGCGGCCCAGGCACCCGCGTCGGCGCTGTCGCCGGTCCGCACCAGGTCTATTTCGTCTCCCCGTTCAAAAACGACGCTCCCGAGCCGTTGCTTTTCATCGACGGGAAGTATGTCTCCCGTGCGGAGGCTGCCGGGGGCGAGCCGGTGCCTCCACTGCCCCCGAACAGCTGGAAGGTGCCGCGGAAGTTTCTGGCGGCGGAGACCTCCGGGCTCACGGCAACGGTCACCAAGGGGACAGCCAACGTCATCGAATTCAATCTTGAGTCCAGCGGCCCCAAGAAATGACTGACCCTGGAAATGCCTGTCTGATTCATCCCTGTGATTCTCTCATCTCATCTGCATCTCTTCTGAAAAAGGATTCTCCCATGGAATGCTTCCATTTCCGTCGTCGCCGTCCAGCAGTTCGGCCGGCGTTTAGCTATGTAGGGGTTTGTCAAGCCGGGCTGCTTCACTCGATCATGGCGTACCTCCTCGGGAGCCGGTGGGCTCGTGGAGCGCAGGCCCTTCCAAAGCCGGAGCGGAACGAGTCCA
>Ga0214919_10000441_pt1 | contig 71044 bp, 64 predicted proteins | sample LL1503_MetaG_FD_177994 | JGI IMG/M metagenome (GOLD analysis project Ga0214919, IMG submission 177994) | Freshwater microbial communities from Lake Lanier, Atlanta, Georgia, United States - LL-1503 | ecosystem: Environmental > Aquatic > Freshwater > Lake | place: USA: Georgia | collected... | reverse complement strand
TGTTGAACAGTAGCCGCGTTGGCGTGCTTCGTGGTGAAATGTAGTTTACTCATAATTCTTTGTTTTAATGAGGCTGCGCTATCCCGACAGCCATAAAATATCCCTGTTTTATAAGGGAGGGCGAAGGTACGGGGGGATTTTGTCTTTTCCCAATAATTTGGAGGTTCTTTTTTCATCTTGTCTTTGTAACTAATTGATAATCAATAATATTTTTGTATCGTTGTATAAATGATACTAAATAGGTGCTGAAAATCAATGACTTAAGAAAGAGACTAGCGCTTGATGATTAATATTTCAAGGGGTTTTTATCTAGAATTCAGCGATTCTGGTCTATTTTTAAGGCGATATGGCCAAAATCTTACTTATATATGTACCATAAATTTCAAGCCACTCAAATTTTTACAGGCACCGAGCTTTTAGAGGACCAGTTGGTTTTAATCACCCAAAAGGATGGGACCATTGAGGCCTTGGTAGGAATAGAAGATGCCGGAGATGAAGTGCAAAATTTCGAGGGCATACTTTCACCTGGTTTTATCAATGCACATTGCCATTTGGAATTGTCTCATATGAAAGGCATGATACCTGCGCATTCAGGATTGCAAGAATTTGTAAAACAAATTGTGGGTTTGCGAAATGTAGAGGATATAATTATTCAGCAGGCCATTAGTTCGGCAGAAAATGAAATGTATCAAAATGGAATTGTAGCAGTGGGAGATATTTGCAATACACTTGATACACTTACTATAAAACAAAAACACAAACTAGCTTATTATAGTTTTGTGGAGTTATATGATTTAGATCCAACACGTGCTAATGATAAAATAAATGCGGGCTTGAAAATTCAAGAAGCTTTTGAACAAAATTGTGTGCGCGCATCACTAGTGCCCCATGCCCCTTATTCGGTAAGTTTTAATTTATGGAAATTACTATTCAATTATTTTGGTGCGCATACCATTACGATGCACAACCAAGAAACGATGGATGAAAATGAATTTTTTGAAAAAAAATCGGGTTCCTTTTTAGGGATGTATGAAAGAACAAAAGTATCGCTAGATTTTTTTGAAGCTACAGGACTTAGTAGTTTACAATCGGTGCTACCTTATTTTAAAAAAGCAGCAAGAAGTATTTTAGTACACAATAGTTTTACCAGTGCTTCAGATATTAAAGCTGTTCAAAAAGAAATGCCCAATAGTTTTTGGTGTTTATGTCCCAATGCAAATCAATACATTGAACAAACTATGCCGCCCATTGAACTACTTCGTGCAAATGGGGCTGAGATAGTAATTGGTACCGATAGTTATGCAAGTAATTGGTCTTTAAATATTATAGATGAATTAAAAACCATTCAAAAACATAATCCCTCCATTCCACTTTCAGAAATGCTGGGCTGGGCTACCATCAATGGGGCGCGTGCCTTACAAATGGAAAAAGGCTTAGGTAGTTTTGAAAAAGATAAAAAGCCAGGGGTTGTTTTAATAGAAGGCATACATTCAAATGGTCAATTACAAAACACAAGTATTTCCAAAAGAATTATTTAAATTGAGTTATTAAATTTTTGAAACATGAGTGATTCATTAACAAGAGCCGCCTTTTTACAAAAAACATCCATGGCAAGTGCTGCTTTATTATTAAGTAGCTTGGAATTATTTGCAGCTGCAGAAGAAAAAATAATTAAAGTAGCCATTATTGGATGTGGAAGTGTAAGCAATAGATATATTGTTCATTTACAAAGTTCTCCCTTAGTTAAAATAGTAAGTCTTTGTGATATTAAACAAGACAGGGCAGAGGCACAGAATAAAAAATACAATATTGGTGCTAGCACTTATAATCATATTGATGCATTATTAAAAGGCAATGCTTTTGATTTAATGTTGACATTAACCGATATGCAAATGCATGGCAGCTTAAATAAAATTGCGCTTGGGGCAGGCAAACATGTGTGGAGTGAAAAACCATTGGCGAATACTTATGCAGAAGGAAAGGCATTAGTAGACTATGCAAAGTTAAAAGGTGTGCGTATTTGGGGCGCACCTGCAGTAGTCACTAGCCCACAGTTTGAATTTATGAGTAAAACTATTCAGGAAGGTAAGCTTGGAAAACTAGCCAGTGCACATGGACAGTATGGACATACGGGTCCTACTTGGTCTTCCTTTTTTTATGAACCATTGGGTGGCAGCATGCCAGATTTGGGTGTTTATAATATGGCTACCCTTACAGGATTATTAGGCCCTGCAAAATCGGTGATGGCCATGACCAGTATTGTTAATAAAGAAAGAGAGATTGATGAAAAAGGAATGGTGAAAGTAAAGGAAGAGGACAATGCACATATATTATTAGAACATGATAACGGAGTGATTAGCCATGTCATGTGTGGATTTAATTATTTTGACCCTTTTGGGCATGAAGCCAAAAACCAAACCTTGCATAGCATTCAAATTTTTGGAGACAAGGGCAATATGCGCTTAATTGGATATGATTGGGAACCTAAAAGTGTAGTCTTAGATAATTCTTGGACCGAACCCCCTCAAGTACATCAAACAGATGACGGTGGCTATCAGTGGCAGGAAGGCGCAACGCGCATAGCAGGCGCATTATCTAAAAATATAGAGCCGCGCATTAATGTGCTGCATTCTTTACACGTGCTTGAAATTATAGAAGCTGCTAGAAAATCTTCCAAAGAAGGAATTAAAGTAAAACTAGTAAGTAGTTTTCCTTTCCCGATGCTATAGTGTCCTAAAATAAATTCGGATAGTCTGTAATAATTCCATCCACCTTTAATTGTATCAAAGTATTTATTTCTTCTTTGGTATTCACTGTCCAAGGAATGACTTGAATATTTTTTTGATGGCAGTAGTCTATCATAGCTTGGTTTACATATTTATATTCAGGGCTATAAATTGTAGGCTGAAAACCTAGAAGCGCTATTTGCTTTTCAGCATTAGCACAATCGGCTCCAAATACTAAATAAGCAGTTTTAATACTAGGATATTTTTCATGTAGTACACGAAGGGGCCTTAGATCAAAACTTTGTAAACTTGTTCTATCTAAAATATTTTTATTTTGCAAAGTAGTCACTACTAGTTCCACGAACTCATCGGGAGCCGGATGTTCTGTACCATCTTTACCTTCCACCGATTTTATCTCAATATTATAATGCATTTTTCTTCCTATGGTCTTCGACTTTGCTTCCACGCTATCTATTAAACTAGCTAGTGTTGGAATTGATGCCGCTAATTTTTTTTGACCCGTAAAACCAGGATGTATTTTTAAACCCACATCATATTTTTCTAATGCAGCATAATCCATTTGATAAATAATATTTTTATTAAGCTCACTTGATTTTATAAAAGTTCCATCGGACTTAGTGGTAATTAAAGGATTTAAGATAGGATCATGTGAAACCACTACTTGTTTGTCTTTGGTAATGGCAAGGTCCATTTCAAGGGTAGTTACTAGTGCATTGTCCATTACCGATAACATAGCTGCAATAGTATTTTCGGGCATTAGGCCCCTGCCTCCACGGTGCGCTTGATAATCCATTTTAATTTTTTTAATGGTACTGGGCTGAATGATGGAACAACTGGTAAATGTTCCAAGCATTAAAACAACTGCGATGATGAGGTTAAATTTCATAAGCTATATTACGAAAAAGCTATCAAATTTTGGTAGCTTGTGGTATTAAATACTCGTTATGACTTTTCCCATTTTATTCGGCATCATTGCCATTTTAATTATTATGTGGCGTAGACATCGTAATAGTAGAAATAACGATTAAATACCTACCTCAGCACTTCTTGTAAAATAGGTAGCGACTTAATTTCAGTGAATTTTTTATAATGCCAACTTAGCGACAACTGAAAGAGTTCCAATATTTTTTTTCTTTGTGTGCCACTTAAAACTATATTGTCTAAATCATTGTAAAATTGAACTTGTAAAAAAGTGGAAGCAGTTTGTGCTTCGGCCCCTTCTAAAAAATAGGGATGCGTAGGCGTGCTTGCTACAAATTGTCCTTCACGCACATCTAATACAGGTGTGCTTGCACTGTACTTTCCTTGTAAGCCAAAGCCCATGGTTTGACTTAAATGGATTAAAAAATAGATGGGCAAATTACCCACCAAATGAGTACCGCCTTTATCTAATTGTTTAAACGTATCTTCTATCAAATAAAACAATTCTGGATGTGGTTCGGGTTGCATAGTTTGTTGCAAAACCTCTACAATATAAGTGGCTACTGCATTGCGTAAGACATCAGAATATATATTTTGATACACAAAATCCCAGTTCACGTCTTTGATCATTTGTAATTGCTTCATGGGCGAATGATACACTTCCATTTGTAAAATAGCAGCGGGCTGATAAAACACGCCCTTGTTGGCCCCTTTTTTGCTGGTGACTCTTACCCCTTTGACCATGTATTGTTGCAAACCAAAAAGTTCTGTATACGCAGTTAAGATAATGCTCGTATCACCATATTTAGTGACGCGTAAAACAATACCCTTGGTGTTGTGTAACATATTTATTTTCTAGACCCGCTTGAACTGTTGCAAAAAGCGCAAGTCGTTTTGAGAGTATAAACGTAAATCGTTTACTTGGTATTTTAATTGAGTAATTCTTTCCACGCCCATACCAAAGGCAAAGCCCGTATATTTTTCAGGATCTATGCCAAAGTTTTTTAAGACATTCGGATGCACCATACCACTACCTAAAATTTCTACCCATCCGGTATGCTTACAAATATTACAGCCTTTGCCACTGCAGATTTGACAGCTGATGTCCATCTCCGCACTAGGTTCTGTAAAAGGAAAATAACTTGGACGGAATCTTACTTTCACATCTCTTCCAAACATTTCTTGTACGAAAAAATAAAGGGTTTGTTTTAAATCGGCAAAGCTTACATTTTCATCTATGTACAATCCTTCTACTTGATGGAAAAAACAATGCGCTCTTGCAGAAATAGTTTCATTGCGGTAAACACGGCCTGGACAAATCACACGAATAGGAGGCTTTTGCGTTTCCATCACTCTTGCTTGTACGCTTGAAGTATGCGTTCTTAATAACCAGGCTGAATTATTTTGGGTGGCTTCTTGCACATAAAAAGTATCCTGCATATCGCGGGCTGGATGATCCGCAGGTAAATTCATTGCTCCAAAATTATGCCAATCATCTTCTACCTCTGGTCCTTCTGCTACGGCAAATCCTAATCTTTTAAAAATAGAAACCATTTGATTACGTACTAAATTCAAAGGATGTCTGGTACCTACAGCAACGGGATCGCCTGGTAAACTAGTATCTATTAGCGTATTGGTCTCATCTGCTTCACCCATAGCAGCCAATAAATTTTCAAGTTTTTCCTCGGCTAAGATTTTAAAAGCATTCAAAATTTGGCCAAAGTCTTTTTTCTGCGCTACTGGCACATTTTTCATCTCACCCATGATTTGCTTGACCAAACCTTTGGTTCCCAAGTATTTAATTCGGTAGGCTTCCACGTCGGCCGAGTTAGTGGCTACCGTGGCGGCAATTTCTTTTTGGATGGTTTCAATTTGTGCTAAGAGCTGCTCCATGGTACGAAGATAAAATAAATCCTTACATTTGTTACTCGAGAAGTAATAATTACATGGAATACAATACAGCAAGAAGTATTATGGGGATGAGGGAGTATGGCCGTCACGTTCAAAAGATGGTAGACCATCTTATGACCATTGAAGATCGTGCCAAAAGACTAGAGCAGGCGCAGGTAGTCATTGAACTCATGGGCTTTTTAAACCCTCAACTCAAGAATATCGAAGATTACAGGCATAAATTATGGGACCACCTGTTTTTTATGAGCAATTTTCAATTGGATCTAGATAGTCCTTATCCAATTCCTACCAAAGAAACCTACAAGCAGAAGCCTGATCCTATTCCTTATCCGAAGCGTAAAATTAAATATGCCCATTTAGGTAAAAACCTAGAATTGGTGATTGATAAAGCCATGGCAGAACAAGACCAAGAGAAAAAAGCAGGTTTTGCGCATGCCATTGCCCATTATATGAAATTGGCTTATAGCAACTGGCATAAAGAATTAGTACAAGATGATACCATTAGAGGAGAGTTAAATGCCATCACTGGTGGTGAACTTGAATTTAGCAATACCCCGTACATCAAACACCGCAATCAGAATTTTGAAAGAGATGAATACCGTCCTGCAGGTGGTCGTTGGCAAAACAACCGCAACAACAATAACCGCGGTGGACGTGGCCCCAGTGGACCAGGCGGCGGCAGTGGTGGTGGACGCAATAACAATAACCGCAATTTTAAGAAACGTTTTTAATTTAAGTATTGAAATAATTGAAATCCCATTTGGCCTTTGCTAGATGGGATTTATTGTTTTAGAGCGATAGGAAAGTGCAGCGAATCATGTATTTTCGTAAAGCAAATAATTATACAATGAGTTCATTTGAAGTTATAGGAGGTCATGCACTTAAAGGCAACATTACACCACAAGGTGCAAAAAATGAAGCCCTTCAAGTATTGTCTGCAGTAGTGCTTAGTGCCGAGCCCATTACTATTTCAAATGTGCCCAATATTGTAGATGTTAATTTGTTGATTGAGCTTTTGGAAGCCATGGGTGTATCCGTTGAAAAATTAGGCGAAGGGGAATACCGTTTCCAAGCAGACCAAATAGATCCTAGTTATTTAGCCTCTGATGATTTTAAAGCAAAAAGTGGAAGATTGCGTGGCAGTGTAATGTTGGCAGGGCCTATCTTATCAAGATTTAAAATTGCTTATTTACCCAAACCAGGAGGAGATAAAATTGGAAGAAGAAGATTAGATACCCATATTATTGGATTTGAAAAATTAGGTGCCAAATATGCTTATGACGAGAAGCTTGCTTGTTTTACCTTAAAAGCAGAAAATTTAATCGGCACTTACATGTTATTGGAGGAGCCTTCAGTTACAGGCACCGCCAATATTTTAATGGCGGCTGTTTTAGCTGAAGGCATCACCACCATTTACAATGCAGCCTGTGAGCCTTATCTACAGCAGCTTTGCTTGATGTTGAATAAGATGGGTGCAAAAATTTCAGGCATTGGAAGTAATCTTTTAAAAATAGAAGGGGTCAAAAAATTAGGCGGCACTAGCCATCGTATTTTACCTGACATGATTGAGATTGGTTCTTTCATTGGACTAGCCGCCATGACCAAAAGTGAAATCACCATTAAAAATGCAGGTATTGAACACTTGGGTATTATCCCTGATAAATTTCGTTTACTAGGCATTGATTTTACCATCAAAGGAGATGACATCTATATTCCTGCACAAGATATTTATGAGATACAAACTTTTATGGATGGAGGTATCTTAACTATTTATGATAATCCATGGCCCGGTTTTACCCCCGATTTATTAAGCATTGTTTTAGTAACAGCCATTCAAGCAAGAGGTAGTGTACTCATACATCAAAAAATGTTTGAGAGCCGTTTATTTTTTACAGATAAACTAATTGATATGGGTGCGCAAATTATTTTATGTGACCCACATCGTGCTACGGTGATTGGTTTGGGACGTAAATATCCACTTCGTGGCATTACCATGAGCAGCCCTGATATCCGCGCTGGACAAGCCTTGCTGATTGCTGCTTTAAGTGCGGAGGGAAAAAGTACCATCCAAAATATTGAACAAATAGATAGAGGATATCAACACATTGATACAAGATTACAAGCCTTGGGCGCACATATCAAACGTATTTAGAATTTTGCTTCAACTAAATTATAAAAAAAGAGCCCCGAATGATCGGGGCTCTTTTTCTTTTTACCTTTTATTATTTAAAACTTGGCAGGCGTTCCTGCCTTCGGTATACTCTTTTTAATAAAAGTTCTCAAATGATCGGTGCTGGTAGCTAAATCTTCTTTGCGCAAATACATCATATGTCCACTGCGGTAACCTTCCCAAAACATTCTGTCTTGAATTTTTCCAGCAGGATCCATTTGCCACATATTGTATTTGGCATTGAAATAGTCGCAGGCGCCATCATAATAACCAGACTGAACCAATAAATGTAAATAAGGATTTTGCATCATGGCTTGACGTAAATCATCCCCAGTATGGTTATTGGTATTGTCCCAAGGATAGGTTGGGCCAAAAATATAATACTCTAAATCTGTTTTGTACCCCAATTCATCTCTTAAATACATATTGATGGCAGGCGTGAAGGAATGTTCCCAAGAAGTAAGCTCTGCATTGTAATCAGGGCTATCTCCTGCATCCAATTTATCCATTCCAATATAACGAGAATCCAAGCGACCAACTGTTTTTCCTTTGTCTCTTAATAATTCTTTCCAGAAATAATCAAAAGGAATGGTCAAACTAAGTTGAGCCACTTCTGTTTCACCAATACCTGTATAACGAGCTACTTTTTTTACAATCTCTTTTTTCTTTTCTGCATTCAAAGCACCACCTTGTGCAATGGCTGGAATTAATTCATTTACAGTGAAAGCTTCAACCTCTGGTAAATAAGCGGTTAAGTCTTTGGATTGTAAATCAGCTGCCAATTTTTTATGGTACCAAGCAGTGGCTGCCATATAAGGAACACGCAAAGCAGCACTGGTTGGGCCTTCGCGTTTAATACCTAAATCGGTGGGTGAGACCAATATCACGCCATTTAAATACATCCAATGTCTATTTTGTAATTCTAAAGACAAACCAGAAACACGGGTCGTGCCATAACTTTCTCCAATTAAGAATTTAGGAGAAGCCCAACGTTTTTGTCTAGCAACAAAAGCATTGATCCAATCTGCTAAATATTTGACATCTGCATTGACACCAAAAAATTTAGAAGTAGGCACTGACTTATCTAAAATTCTAGAGAAGCCTGTATTCACTGGATCGATATAAACAATGTCCGCTGCATCTAAAATTGAATTAGGATTGTCTTCGAATCCATAAGGTTGAATAGGATAGCCTTCGTCATCGATTTTTAATTTTTTTGGGCTGGTATAACCTAAGTGCATCCAAACACTTGCTGTACCTGGTCCTCCATTAAAAGAAATCACCAATGGGCGCTCGTCTTTATTCGTCACATCCGTACGCTCATAATAAATATAAAATACACCTGCTATGGCTTTGCCATCCTCATCCCAAACAGGCATGGTACCAGAAACTACTTTATAAGGCACTTTCTGACCTTTAATAGTGATTTCACCTTTGTTTTCTGTTTTGGCTTCTAAGGAAAGTTCACGTTTAAAATTTGGGTTTTTGTCCTCAGATTTTACTTTTGCATTTACATCCTCTGCTGCCGGCTTTTGAGCTTGAGCCACCAAGGCCAAAGCAATCAACAAATAAGTAAATAGTTGTTTTTTCATAATTCTATTTTTAGGGAATGAATTTTTGTACAGCTAAATATACATCATAATTGTAGGTTTTTTAAACCCCTTATATAATTATTTATTTAGGCAGTATTTGTGTAATTTAGGGCGAGGAAAAAATGCCCTATAAATTTGTCAGGATGTCCCAAACCCAACAGAAAGTAATTATTTTAACCGCTCCATCCGGGGCAGGCAAAACTTCTATTGCTGCTTATTTATTAAAGGCAATGCCTTTGTTGTCCTTTTCGGTTTCTGCTACTACGCGTGCGCCTAGGGGCCTTGAAAAAGATGGAGTAGAATATCATTTTATTTCCTTGGCCCAATTTGAAGGATACATCTACCAAAATGAATTTTTAGAATATGAGATGGTCTATGAAGGCGTCTATTATGGGACTTTAAAATCGGAGTTGACACGCATCTGGAACCTAGGAAAAATTCCTGTTTTAGACATTGATGTCAAAGGGGCCATCAAAGTACAAAAGCAATTGGGTGACAATTGTTTGTCTATTTTTATTATGCCGCCCTCTATTGAAATATTAAAGCAAAGATTAGAAAATAGAAATACGGAAAGCGACGAAAGTATTCAAGTTAGATTAGACAAAGCGGCCTTTGAAATAAGTTTTAGTAACCAGTTTAATGCTATTATTAAAAACGAAGTACTAGCAACGGCATGTACAGCTACTGAAAAAGTAATAAATAATTTTTTAAATAAATAGATATGTCATTACAAGGAAAAACCGTTTTTATCACAGGCGGTAGCAGGGGAATTGGAAAAGCAATGGCTTTAAAATTAGCAGCGGCTGGCGCTAATATTGTGATTGCAGCAAAATCGGTACAAGAAGATCCGCGACTAGGAGGCACTATTTTTTCTGCAGCTGCCGAAGTAGAAGCCTTAGGCGTAAAGGCCTTGGCCGTGCAAGTGGATATTAGAGACGAAGCACAAATTGCTGGCGCTATTCAACAAACGGTGGAAAAATTTGGAGGCATTGACATTGTAATTAACAATGCAAGCGCCATTCAATTGACAGATACAGCAAACACCCCCAGTAAAAGATTTGATTTAATGCACAGCATCAATGTGCGTGGTACATTTTTAGTAGTACAACACGCGCTACCTTATTTAAGAAAATCGACACATGCACATATTTTAACTTTATCTCCTCCAATTAATATGGCACCCAAATGGTTGGGACCCCATGTGGCTTATACCATTTCAAAATATGATATGAGTATGATGACCCTGGGTTGGGCAGAAGAATTTAAAGAAGATAATATTGCTTGTAATTCTTTGTGGCCACGCACTACCATTGATACAGCTGCTGTTAGAAATTTATTGGGTGGCGAAATGTTGGCCAATATGAGTCGCACACCAGCCATCATTGCTGACGCCGCCTTATTTATTTTAAGTAAAGAAAAATTAGCCTACAGTGGAAAATTATTTACCGATGAAGAAGTGTTGGCCGCGGAAGGCATCACCGATTTAGCACATTATTCAGTAGTACCAGGGGCTAAATTATTTTACGACTTATTTTTATAGTATTTTATAAAACGTTTTTAATTTAATTTAAAGAAACAAGTATGAAAAGAATTTTATTATTAGTATTGGTATTGATGGGTTTACAAGCAGTAGCGCAGAAGAAAACTAAAGCGGATCCTGCTACCCAACAAATAAATGCAAATAAAGATGCTGCTTTAGTTGCGCTAACCAATGCTTATGAAGCTGACAAAAAAACAGCTTTGCAAATTTGGGAATATGCAGAAGTGGGTTATAAAGAAAATAAAAGTGCCGCCTTGCATGTACAAAATTTAAAAGCAGCGGGCTTTACAGTAGAAACAGGGGTGGCTGAAATTCCAACTGCATTTGTGGCTACTTATGGTTCGGGATCTCCAGTGATTGGTATACTTGCAGAATATGATGCGCTTCCAGGTTTAGCACAAACTGCTAACCCTGAAAAAAATCCTATTGCTGGTAAAAATGCAGGTCATGGTTGTGGTCATCATTTATTTGGTACTGCATCGGTGGGTGCTGGTATTGCCATTAAAGAATTAATTGCTGCTGGAAAATTAAAAGGTACTATCAAAGTATATGGTTGTCCTGCAGAAGAAGGAGGAAGTGGTAAAGTATATATGGTACGTGCTGGATTATTTAATGGAGTAGATGCCGTGATACATTGGCACCCTGATGATGTAAATGCTGTAACAACTACTAGCGCATTGGCGAATAAATCTGCTAAGTTTAAATTTTATGGTATTTCGGCACATGCTGCTGCACAACCAGAACAAGGTCGTTCTTCTTTAGATGCAGTAGAAGCCATGGACAATATGGTCAATATGATGCGCGAACATGTACCCCAAGAAACAAGAATACATTATATCATAACTAGTGGTGGTAAGGCACCCAATGTAGTGCCTGATTTTGCAGAAGCCTACTATTATGTACGTCATCCAAAGCGTAAGGATGTCGTAGAAATTTTTGATAGAGTCGTAAAGGCCGCGGAAGGTGCCGCACTTGGAACTGGTACTACAATGAAATATGATATTATTGGTGGAACCCACGATTTGTTAATTAATAAAACACTAGCTGAAGCCATGCAAATTAATTTAGAAAAAGTGGGTGGTGTTACTTACACTGAAGCTGAATTAAATTTTGCAAAAAAAATAGAACCTAGTTTTATGGGTGCCAAAGTAGATGTTGCCACTGCAGCCACTGTAAGACCGCTGAGCTATGTCAATGAAGGCAATAGTGGTTCCACCGATGTAGGGGATGTGAGCTATGCCTTGCCTACTGTTGGTTTGCGTGCAGCCACTTGGGTACCAGGTACACCCGCACATAGCTGGCAAGCGGTGGCTTCAGGTGGTACTGAAATTGGAACAAAAGGAATGCTGGTAGCCAGTAAAACAATGGCACTCACTGCAATTGATTTAATGAGTAATCCAGTATTACTTACAAAAGCAATGGAAGAGTTTGTTAAATCTAAAGGTGATTATAAATACAGAGCATTACTAGGTGATATTAAACCCGCTTTGAATTACCGCGATTAGTTAGTAAAAGAAGCGTAATAAAAAATTTACGCTTCTTTTACTTTAACCTCTTATGATTTCTTCAAGGCAACTAAATAACAAGGAGAATCCGAAGGTTCTCCTTGTTAAAAATCATAAGAGGGATAATGAATATGCGCTAATTTTCATTAAGCGCTTATTCATTTTAGAATCATTAGAGGGAAACAGATTAAGTGCTATATTTCAAAAGCACTTAATCTGTGCCATTCTCTGGGCGCATTTGAGGAAAGAACAACACATCTTGAATAGAGGGTTGGTTCAACATCATCATGCATAATCTATCTATACCAATGCCAATGCCTGAAGTAGGTGGCATGCCATATTCTAGGGCTCTTAAGAAATCATGGTCAATAAACATGGCCTCATCATCGCCACGCTCCATTAAACCTAATTGCTCTTCAAAACGCTTGCGCTGATCAATAGGATCATTTAACTCTGTATAAGCGTTCGCTAATTCTTTACCATTCACCATCAATTCAAATCTTTCTACCAAGCCTTCCTTGCTGCGGTGCTTTTTAGTAAGCGGGCTCATTTCAATAGGATAGTCAATAATAAATGTGGGTTGGATATATTTTGGTTCACTGGTGGATCCAAAAATTTCATCTATTAATTTACCTTTACCAATAGTGGGTGCCACATCAATATGTAATTTTTTACAAACTTCTCTTAAGGCAGCTTCGTCCATGCCGGTAATATCAATGCCTGTATTTTCTTGGATGGCTTCAATAATACTAATGCGTCTGAATGGTGCTTTAAAATTAATAGTTTTATCACCCACCGTTAATTCGGTTTTGCCATGTAAGGTGAGTGCAATTTTTTCAAACAATTGTTCGGTAATTTCCATCATCCATAAATAATCTTTGTACGCCGTATACCATTCTAAAACGGTAAACTCTGGATTATGGGTACGGTCCATGCCTTCGTTTCTAAAATTTCTACTAAACTCATAGACCCATTCAAATCCTCCAACGATTAATCTTTTCAAATACAATTCATTAGCGATACGTAAATAAAAAGGCACATCCAATGCATTATGGTGGGTAGTAAAAGGCCTTGCTGCAGCGCCTCCTGGGATGGCTTGTAAAACAGGGGTATCTACTTCTAAGGCACCACGACTATTTAAAAATTCACGTATAGTGGATACCAATAAAGTTCTTTTTACAAAAGTTTCTTTCACCGATGGATTGATAATTAAATCGGCATAGCGTTGACGATACCTGAATTCAGGATCGGTGACTGCATCAAATACATTGCCTTCCTCGTCTCTTTTAACTACCGGAAGTGGCTTTAAAGATTTTGCCAATAAAGTAACGGTGCTTGAATGAACCGATGTTTCTCCGGTTTTTGTAATAAATACATAACCCGTAGATCCTATAATGTCTCCAAGGTCCATTCCATTTTTAGTAATTGCATCCCAATAAGACTTGTCTTCGCCTGGGCAAATTTCATCTCTCTTTATATACAGTTGTAAAATGCCCTTATCGTCTTGTATTTTAACAAATAGCACTTTACCCTTATCATTCACACTCATAATTCTGCCTGCTACACAAACAGCAGCATAGTTTTCCTTATTTTCTTCTGTAAAGTTGTCCTTGATATCGTTTGAATAATGCGTCACAGGATACAAAGGGGCTGGATAGGGGTCGATGCCCGCAGCTTCTAAATGCTGCAATTTTTCACGTCTTATAATTTCCTGTTCTGATAGCGATTGACTCATTGATGTTATATTATTAATGCAAAAGTAAAACTTAGCAGTCAATTAACGAAAGAAGCCTTCTTGAACCTCCTCAGGGCTTAAGCTAATAAGGTCGCCTGGCATCATGCCTTGTATCGTAAATACACCTATTTGCGCACGAATTAAGCGCAATACAGGGAATTGAACAGAGGCAAACATTTTTCGGACCTGTCTGTTCTTTCCTTCTATTAATTCAATTTCTACCCAAGAGGTAGGAATGTTTTTTCTAAATCGAATGGGTGGATTTCTTTCAGGTACTGCTACCGGGGCTTCTAATAGGGCAAGGCGCGCAGGCTTTGTTTTGATAAGCACCCCATTGATATTAATAGATACACCTTCTGTAAGCTTGGCAATGGCTTCACTGCTGATCTCCCCTTCTACTTGAACCCAATAGATTCTTGCATGTTCAAATTGCGGATGAAGTAGTTGATGATTCAATTTGGCATCATTGCTTAAGAACAATAAACCCTCGCTGTCATAATCTAATCGACCAATGGGATATACATCTTTAGGTACTTCTACTATATCCTTTAAGCACAATTTACCTTCTGTAGAAGTAAATTGACTCAGTACTTGGAAGGGTTTGTATATTAAATAATGATTGATAAAAATAAAAGTTTCTATAAAAACAAAGTCCCCCTGAATGCTCAAGAGGACCTCGTATATAGATGGGTTAGTAAGTACGGGAATCAGATTCCCTTCACAATATTAATTATACTTTTTTCTAATTCAAAAAATATTTTAAACAAATTTATTGACGTTATCCACAAATGGGCAAAATTGACTACTCATTACAATTAATTTTTTAGATGATTTAATGCAGTGATTAAAAATATTTTTAGGTTGAATTTTTTTTAGAATTGATTGAAACATTGATGGATAATGCGTTTCAGAAGATACTTTTTTTAAATTTTTTATCTTATAGTGATCAATGAAACAGTAGGCACTAAGGCCAAACTGCTGTTTTTTTATACATAAAATGGGTAAAAAGATTTTTTTACAAAAAACCCTTGTTACCTTTGATTTAGGCCAAAAACATACTTATGAAGCTCCCAGCACCTATTTCGGTACAATGGTTGTCTAGTTTTATTAACGCAGAAATTATAGGAAATACGCAATTAGAAATTACAGGGGTGAATGAAATTCATCAAGTAGAAATGGGTGATATTGTTTTTGTAGATCATCCGAAATATTATGAAACCTGTTTGAATAGTGCGGCTACTTGTATCATTATCAATCATAAAGAGGTAAGCATACCAGAAGGCAAGACTTTATTGTTTTGTGCTGATCCATTTGAAGCATATACTAAAATTGTACAGCATTTTAAACCTTTCATCGTAGCGGATGAGGCCATAAGTAAAGAGGCCATCATAGGTAAGGGCACTATTGTGATGCCCCATGTTTTTATTGGGCCGGGTGTGGTGATTGGCAAAAATTGCGTGATTTATCCAAATGTTACCTTACTGCCAGATACCATTATTGGGGATGAAGTAATTATACAAGCAGGCACGGTGATTGGTAGCGATGCTTTTTATTACAATACAAAAAAGAATCGTTCTGCCTGGTTTAAAAAAATGCCCAGTTGTGGTAGAGTTATCCTAGAAGATAAAGTAGAAATAGGCGCCAATTGTACCATTGACAAAGGCGTTAGCGGAGATACCATTATTGGCATGGGCACTAAAATGGACAATATGGTGCATATTGGTCATGACACTCAAATAGGCGCCAATTGTTTATTTGCTGCTCAAGTGGGTGTGGCCGGTGGAGTTAAAATTAAAGCAGGGGTCACCATTTGGGGCCAAGCTGGGGTGGGTAAAACCTTAACCATTGGCGAAAACGCAACTTTATTAGCAAGAACCGGAGTAGTTGGAGATATTGAAGGCAATAAAGTATACATGGGATTCCCCGCCGAAGAAGCAAGCATCAAAAGAAGAGAATTGGTTTGGATTAAACGCATCCCTCAGCTTTGGAAAAAAATGATGGAATAGCCTAGGCTAGATGATGTAGCTCTTTTAACTCTGCACATACCCTCTGGATGGTCGTATCCATCGAACGATATTTAAAATCAGGAAAGGCTTTTAAAAATTTTTCATTGTTAAAATGCACCAAGGCCTGAGCAGTAGCTGCTGTTTCTTTGGTCAGCAAGGGTGTTTTACTCGTAAGCATTCCTTTTAAAGCTTCTAACCTCCAAACAATGCCAGCCAATAGCGGCGTTACTTTTCTATGAGGAGGTCTTTTATTAAATGCTTGCGCAATTTTAGTAAATACGCTTTGATAGCTTAAATTTTCTGCACTAATCACATAACGCTGTCCAGTAATGGGGCTATCCATTAATAATTGCATAGAATCAATTACATCCAATACATCTACAAAACCACTCACCCCATTGGTATACCAAGGAAATTGATCATAAGCCGATTTAAAAATTTCAGAAGAGCCCTTGGTCCAATCTCCTGCACCAAAAATAATAACGGGATTCACGATGGCTACATTCAATCCTTCGCCCATACCTCGCCATACTTCCATTTCGGCTAAATATTTAGATTGTCCATACACGCTATTGCTGGTTTCTGCAGTCCAATTCATGCTTTCGTCAATAGGGGCATCTTCTCTGATTCGACCCAAGGCTGCTACAGAACTAACGAAGACCAATTTTGCAATTTGTTTTTCGATAGATAGATTCACTACGTTGGCCGTACCTTCTTGATTGGCCTTGAGCATGCGCGCAGCTTGACTTGGCACAAAAGATACAATGGCCGCACAATGATATACTTGACTTACCCCTTGCATGGCTTCGGCTAAAGAAACAATGTCTAATAAGTCTCCTTGCACCCATTTTACTTTTTCTGCTCCTGTAAATGCAGGTATTTCTTTTCTATACAAGGCAGTCACCGATTTGTTCTTAGCTAATAAAGATTGTATTAAATGTGATCCTACTAAACCACTGGCACCTGTAACAAATATCATGGAGCTTTTATTTATCTTTTAATAATTTGGCAATGTCTTGTTTCAATTGCTCAATTTCTAAGGCTTTCAAGCCATCATAAATTTTACCTCTTACTTTTCCATTCCTATCAATTAAAGCAAAAAATTGGGTATGCATAAATTGATCTTCAATTTTTTCTACATTGTTTTTTGGATCATCTAACAAATAAGAACCTCTGGCCATTTGATACAAGCTGTCTTTTCTTCCAGTTAAGAAAACCCAGGTTTTAGTGTTTACGCCTAAGGAATCGGCATATCTTTTTAATACGGGAACCGAGTCTGTGCCTGGATTGCAGGTATGTGATACAATTTGAAAATCGGCTTGGTCTTTATAAATACTATAGATATCCTTCATGTTGGTATTTAGCTTTGGACAAATGCCTTTACAGGTAGTAAAAAAATATTCTACCACCGTAATTTTATTTAAAAGCTCCTTATCTGTAAATGTTTGGCCATCCTGGTTGGTAAAATGAAAAGGCTGCACATAACTTAAAACGGGTAATTGTACCTTCCAATTGTCTGTTCCTTTAAACAAAAAATAATAAAAAGCGACCAGCAATAGGGCAAAAAATAATACATAGCCCAGTAGTTTTTTTGACATAAAAAGAGAAATTTAATCGTCTTATAAAGATGTCCCAAAGGTAATATTATTTTTTTGCTCGTATTTGAATTACCTTTAGACTATGTTTAAAAAATGGAATTGGGATGCTATTGGGATTGGTGCTTCTTTGGCTTGTGCCATTCACTGTGCACTCTTGCCTTTATTTTTTAGCAGTTTGCCTTTATTGGGTATTAATATTTTACACAATACTAGGTTCGAGCTTGGAATGATTCTAATTTCCTTTGCCATTGGCGCTTATTCCCTTTACCACGGGTATAAAAAACATCACCACTCTTATAAGCCCATCGTATTTTTTACCATGGGTATTGCGATCATGTTAAGCCGTATGGTATTTAGATCCATTGAAATTTGGTTGCTATTTCCAGCAGCCTTTTTGATCATCTTTGCACATGTAAATAATCATATGCGCTGTCGCGTGCACAATCATGCACACGAAGACGATTGTGATCATCATTAAAAAAATTTACTAGGGTAGTTTAAGCAAAAGTAAAACTTACTTCTCCATCTTTTTCATCCTTGATCTGAATGCCCATTTCCATTAATTGATTGCGTATTTTATCACTGGTCGCAAAATCTTTTTTTGCTTTGGCTTGGTTACGAATTTCAATTAATAAATGAATGACCCCATTCAATTGTTTTCTATTCGCGCCAGCTTCTACGCGTAGGCCTAATACTTGTTCTATATAAATAAGCAGTTGTGCTTGTACCCATTGCCAAGTGGCGCCCGCTATAGCATCTACTGCAATATGTTTGTCTTTCAAAGAATTAATGACTGGTACTATTTCAAATAAATTAGCCACTACCTTGGCCGTGTTTAAATCATCTTCCATAAACTCGGGTAGTTCATTCACCCAAGTTTTTAATTGAGCCTCTAAGTGGGCATCTTTAGCAATAGTGTCTGCACCAAATGTTTGTGCCTTTAACCATTCGTAGGCATCCATCAATCGGCGCAATGCTTTTTCAGAAGCTTGTAAGGCTTCATTACTAAAATCGAGCGTGCCACGGTATTGACTTTGTAAAATAAAAAATCTTACCGTCATGGGACTATAGGCTTGGGTTAAAATAGGATGTGTACCTTCAAATAGCTCGCTTAGCTTGACCACATTGTTGTAGCTCTTGCCCATTTTGCGACCATTGATGGTAATCATATTATTATGAACCCAATAACGCGCTGGCATTTCATCATTGCATACGGTGCTTTGAGCAATTTCACATTCATGATGCGGAAATTGCAAGTCCATCCCACCCCCGTGTATGTCAAATTTTTTGCCTAAATACTTTGTCGCCATGGCCGAGCATTCAATATGCCAGCCTGGAAAGCCTTCGCCCCAGGGACTTTGCCAACGCATGATATGTTCTACTGGCGCTTTTTTCCACAAAGCAAAATCTACTTTATTTTTTTTCTCGTCCTGATTTTCTAATTCACGGGTGGTATCTAATTGATCTTCTAAATTGCGCCCACTTAAAATTCCATAGGGCTGATTTTTTTTAGAATAGACATCGTTATACTTAATCACATCAAAATAAACCGATCCATTGGCTTCATAAGCATATCCATCAGCGATTATTTTTTTAATCATTTCGATTTGCTCAATGATATGTCCTGTGGCAGTGGGTTCAATGCTTGGAGGTAAATTATTGAACTGATCCATGGCGAAATGGTACAAATGCGTATACTTTTGCACTAGTTCCATGGGTTCCAATTTTTCTAAAATGGCCTTGCTGGTAATTTTATCTTCGGCCGCCTTGCCTTCTTCTTCAAAATGTCCGGCATCGGTAATGTTTCTAACATACCTTACTTTATAGCCTGCATGTAAAAGATAGCGATACAATACATCAAAAGTGATAAAGGGCCTTGCATGACCCAAATGACTTTCTCCACTTACCGTAGGACCACAAACATACATCCCCACATAAGGTGCATTTAAGGGCTCGAAAACTTCTTTTTGTCTAGTAAGTGAATTGTATAACTTGAGTGGCATAATAAGTATTGGCTCAAAGATATTTTATTTTAAATAAACTTGCTTAATTCTTCTTTAAAGCTAAGTCGGCCATGATCAGATGGTGGTCACTTAAATTTTCATCAATCGACTCCCAAGCCTTGACTTCCCAAGATGCATTGGCTAAGATATAATCAATTCTTAAAGTGGGTGAGATGCCCATAAAGGTGGCGCCAATACCAAAGCCTTTTGCTAAAAAAGCATCCTGCCAATTCCCTTTGATTAATTGATAGGTATAAGAACTTGGTACATCATTAAAATCGCCAGTGATAATGCTTGGATAGGGGCTTTTTAATAAATAATTACTCACTTTTTGGGCTTGTACTGCCCTTTCTACAAAGGAGTTTCTTAATTTTCTAATTACACCACGTTTGGCATTAATATCCATCTTGTTGGCAATCCCTGGTTCGTCTATCGCATTGATATCATCTTGCAACAACCTATAAGAAGCCAAATGGGTAGTAAAAATCTGAATGGTATCATCTCCTTTTAATACAGTGGCAGCAATTAAACTCTCTTGATTCAAAAAGCCAATGCGCTCCGCATGTATAATTTTGTATTTTGAAAAAATAATGCAGCCTGCATAATATTCTTTTTCGATAGTCTGAAAATCTTTTGAAAAAAAATAGTAGGGTAATTTTTTTGTAAAATACAAACTATGATTGGCGATGTCATTGGGCCTTTCATTGGTATTGTATTCTTGTAAACAAACAATGTCTGGTTCCCATTTTTGAATGGAGTAAGCAATTTCTTGGGTGCGCAATTTTAAATTGGTGGCGGGAGAATTACCATTAAAGCCTTTAACATTCCAACTGAGCACTCTCAAGGTATTGTCTTTCTTTTTCTTGCTAAATGGAATGCCTGGATGCCAAGCAAATAAAACCAAAATTATTTTCCATCCAATCACTAAACTTAACAATGGAAATAAAGAAACAATGGGTTTGGCAATCAGCCATAGCAAGAATAAAAGAATTTCAACAGCCACCAAATAGGGGGCCATCAATCCTAAAAAACCATTGATCCAAATAAAAGAGATGGGCGAGAAAAATATAGGATACAAAAATAAAATACTCACCAATAGATTCAATAAGAATAAGGCACGCTTCCCAAAATTTCTTATGCTGGATTTTTTTGCCATGGTCGCTAGGAATTATTTTTAGGAGCTAAGCTATTGTTCATCAAATGTAGTAGCTGATGCATCCATTTTCCTAAATCAATCCCTTTTTTTAATAACAAAATATAGATAAATCCTGAAGCTGCCCCTAATAGATGAGCCAGGATAATGGCCGGTTCCACCTGCTTAAAAGAGAATGCTTGAATCACTAAATAGCCTAGTACCAATGCCCATAAAGGGATGCCTCCTGCGATATTTTTTAACAATCTATACTGCGGGCGAAGCGTCATGGCGGCAATAGCAATGGCCATTACACTGATACCTGCACCCATTAAGGGAACTTTACCCCCTAAGCAACAATAAGTAATGCCCCCCAGAAGGCCACTATAAAAATAGATAGGAAATAAATGTTTGTTCGCGCTAGATTCTTGTAATACGATGCCAAAGGCGGTCAACCAGATCATATTGGTGAGGAAAATCCAAAATCCATCCTGTGCCCAATTGTAAGTAAGCAAGCTCCAAGGTTGATGAATTAGGGTTTGAAAATCTGAAAATAAAATACTTGGATGCACGACTTGTGCATAAAACTGTTCTAATGGATAACTATTTAAATAATAAATCGTTTTTAAAAAGCCAATGAAGGCATACACCACTAAATTAATAGTAAGTAGTGCGATTAAACTATTGTTATCGGCGCCAATCAATGGCTTTTCGGAAGAACTTATTTCTTGCATTTAAAATAATTAATTAGGCGAATGGATGGCGGTTGCGCTTATTCCAAATATACACAAGTACAAAGCCTACGAGTGCACCCCCCACATGGGCCCATCTTGCTACATTGTCTCCGGCTGAATTTTGAATGGCCTTGTACAATTCAAAAGCAAAATACAAGATGCCCAACCATTTTGCTTTGATCGGAAAAAGAAAATAAATGTAGATATAGGTATTGGGAAATAAATACACAAAGGCAATTAAAATTCCAAAGACTGCTCCACTAGCGCCTAAGGTAGCCGTACTAAGCATTTTATTGTAATAAGAACTAATTAAATCCATCAATTGTGGCGCTAAACCAGGGGTGTCCAAGCTTACTTTGTTATCTGCTAAAATTCTGGCTAGTGGTATATCATGCGCTTTTGAAAAGGCGTACACTGCATCCGTAAAACCTGGTGCACTACTCTTGCTTAATCTTAATAACTGTTCATATTCAGTGGAAAGCGGAATCAATTGATAAGACAGTATGGCTAAGTGAATGACTGCTGCACCTACTCCGCATAAAAAGTAAAACAATAAAAATCTTTTGGGACCCCATACATTTTCTAATATAGAACCAAACATCCAAAGAGCAAACATGTTGCCAAGAATATGTCCAAAATCTCCATGCAAAAACATATGGGTAATAAGTTGCCAGGGCTTATATAAGCTACTTTGCCATGCATGTAAGGCAAAATAATCTTCAAAAGAAAATGCACTAGTGGGACCTGCAAATGTATTTTGAGCTAAAAAAACCAACCCATTAATAATTAATAAATTTTTTATAATGGTAGGTAAAACTTCAAAACGTGTAGGCCTAAATTGAGTCATTCTTTTTTAATTTTCTATTTACAGTAAGTCAGTTCTTTTTAATTGTACCACATTTTCAATATGCAGTGTATGTGGAAACATATCTACCGGTTGGATTTTGGTCACTGTATACTTTTCACTCAATAAAGATAAGTCTCTTGCTTGAGTGGCAGGGTTACAACTTACATACACTATAATCGGCGCTTCCATGGCTAGAAGTTTATGTACTAATTTTTCATGCATGCCTGCTCTTGGAGGATCGGTAATGATGACATCGGGTTTGCCATGGGCTTCAAAAAATTGATCGTCACAAATTTTAATCACATCGCCTGCAAAAAAAGCAGTCTCCGTTAAATGATTCAAGCGTGCATTTTCTTTAGCATCTTCAATGGCTTCTTCTACCATCTCTACCCCAATAATTTTTTTGGCCTGCTTACTACAAAAAATGCCAATACTGCCTGTTCCACAATACAAATCATAGACAATTTCTTTGCCTGTTAATGCTGCAAAATCTCGGGTAACTTGGTATAATTTTTCTGCTTGCTTTGTATTGGTTTGAAAAAAAGATTTTGGACTTATCTTAAATTGGAAATTTTCTAAAAACTCTGTGATATAGCCAGGGCCTGAATACACTTGAGGCACTAAGTCCTGCATGCTATCATTGCGCTTGGCATTGATGGTATATAATAAAGTGGTGATTTGAGGAAAGCGTGCTAGCAATAAATCAAACAAGGCTTTTCTTTCTTTTTCTGCTTCATAACCCAAAATTAAATTCACCATCCACTCTCCTTTAGTGGTATTGCGAATAAACATATTGCGCACCCAACCTGTATGCAATTTAATATTGTAAAAAGGCATTTTATTTTCTATCGCGAAATTGACTACCGCTTTTCTTAAATCATTGGTGGGCTCGGATTGCAAATAACATTTATCAATTTCTACTACTTTTTCAAAAAATCCTCTTGCATGAAAACCCGCCACCCCAGGTATTTTAGCAGCAATTTCGGCATTGGGATTTGCTTCTGCAGCTATTTTCATAGCCTTAAATTCTCCAAAAGGAATAAATTTTTCCGTGGCAAAAGTGTATTCTACTTTGTTTCGATAGCCCTGTGTTTGCGCAGCGCCTAGAATGTCTGGTATAGGCGGCAAGGCCACTTTGGCGATACGCGTTAAATTGTCAACGACTTGTTTGCGCTTATACACCAATTGTTGTTCATAAGGCAACATTTGCCATTGACAACCACCACAAACGCCAAAATGACTACAAAAAGGGGTCACTCTAATCTCAGAATAACTGTGAAAGTGTTTGACAAAACCCTCACCCCAATCGGCCTTATTTTTTTGTAATTGAACATCCACCACATCACCAGGCACTGCCCCTTCCACAAAAATCACTTTTCCATTTACTCGAGCAAGGGCCTTTCCTTCGGCGGCATAATCCTCAATCAATACTTTTTCTAATAAAGGGGCTTGTTTAAATTTTCTCACTGCATCAAAGGTACTATGCTAAGGGTAAAATTCTAATAAAAGAGGCCACTAATTGTACACTAGATTGTTATTTATATTGTTATTTTTACCTTATCAATTGAAAGATTAAAGAAACCTGAGTTTTATGAGAAAATTTTTATGGCTGGCATTGTTAATCCCTTCTTGGGGTTTGGCGCAAATCAAAAAAACAAGCCCTACTGCAACGAACACTAAATTAGGCCATAGCATACAAATTACGATGAAGCCCTACCAAAATATAAAATTATATATAGGCACCAATTATGGAAAAAACAAAGTGCTGGCCGACTCTTGTTTATTGAATGAAAAAAGCGAAGGGGTATTTGAATCAAAACAAAAATTAACCCCTGGCATCTATTTTGTGGTGTCTCCAAAATATTCCATCTTATTTGATTTTTTAGTTGATGAAGAGCAGCATTTTAAAATGGTAGCGGATACTACTGCTTTAGACAAAGTAGTCATTACTGGTTCTGTGGACAATACTTTATTTCAAAATTATTCCAAAGACATTAATGGTCTTTTTATACAATTGAATAATTTACAGAATCGTTTTAAAGAAGCAACCAATGCAGCAGATTCTGCACTTTTTAAATCTGCCTATTTAGGCAAAGACAAAGAAATCAAAGACAAAAGAGACGCTTTTAAAATAGCCTATCCTAAATCCATGATGAGTTATTTATTAAATGTCATGCAAAGACCTGAATCCCCTACCATGCCCATCGTCAATGGCAAAGCGGATTCGCTGTATCCTTATTATTATGTAAAAAATCATTTTTGGGATAATATTATTTTTAATGATAACCGTTTAATTCGCACTCCTTTTTTTGAAGATAAATTAGATGAGTATTTTAAAAACTATGTTTCTCGCGAACCTGATTCAATTATAGAAGAAGTACAATACATGTTGACCGTTGCTAAAACAGGAAAAGAAATTTATCCTTTCCTACTTTTTAAATTTACCAACAAGTACATTGCACCAGAATTTATGGGTCAGGACAAAGTGTTTTTACATTTGTACCAAAACTTTTTTGCCAAAGGAGATACCGTACTTTTAAACCCAGAGTCTAAAAAATCAATCACTGAAAGAGCTTACAGTATGATGGCCAACCAATTGGGTTTAGCTGCGCCTAGCTTGATCATAAATACAATAGATGATAAAAAACTTTCTTTGTATGATGTAAAATCTGCCTACACATTTGTTGCTTTCTGGGACCCTACCTGTGGTCATTGCAAAGAAGAAATTCCTAAATTAGATTCTTTTTACAAGGCAAGCTGGAAAAATTTACAAGTGAAGGTTTTTTCTGTCAATATTAATTTTAAAGAATTGGCATCTTGGAAAACTTTTATCGCCGACCATCATTTAGAAGATTGGTTCAATGTGTATCAAACAGAAGAAGATTTAAACAAAGAAATAAAAGCCGGATTGCCCACCACCATTCGACAACAGTATGATGTTTTTAAAACACCTACTTTTTATTTATTAGACAGCAAAAAGAAAATTATTGCAAAAAATTTAAGTTTAGAGCAATTCAATGATTTTTTAGTGAGCGCCAATAAAAAGAAATAAGGAGCGTGCTAAAATACGGCAGCTACCACATTTTTAACTACCTGCGGTTTACCTAAAGTATAATAATGTAAAACCGGTACTCCAGCGGCTTTCAGCTCCTTGCTTTGTGCAATTAACCATTCCGTACCCACTTGCTCACAGGCTTCATCGCTAGTCGCTGCTAACATGGCTTTTTGTAAATCCAAAGGTATATCTACATAAAAAATATTGGGCAAAATGGTTAACTGCTTTTTATTCGTAATAGGTTTTAGTCCTGGAATAATAGGCACCGTAATACCCATACTTCTACAAGCATCCACATAGTCAAAATATTTTTTGTTGTCAAAAAACATTTGCGTCATAATATATTCTGCGCCTGCATCTACTTTATCTTTGGCGCGTTGCAAATCAAATTCCATACTAGGTGCTTCAAAATGTTTCTCAGGATAACCAGAAACCCCCATACAAAAATTTGTTTTACTACCATTGACGATATCCTTGTCTAAATATTCCCCCTTGTTCAATCCTACTACTTGCTCTAATAATTCAATGGCTTGCTTGTTTCCATTGGGTTCTGGAACAAAGGTTTTTTGATTTTTTTCTGCATCCCCTCTTAAGACTAGTAAATTATCAATGCCTAAAAAATGCAAATCAATTAAAGCATCTTCTGTTTCTCTTTTTGAAAATCCACCACAAATCATATGAGGTACAGCATCAATATTGTAATGATTCATGATGGCTGCACAAATACCCACTGTTCCTGGGCGCTTACGCACATCTACTTTTTCCTCCGTGCCATCTTCTTTTTTTCTTAAGATGGTTTCACTTCGGTGATACGTTACATTGATCCAAGAAGGCTTAAATTCCATTAAAGGATCTAAGTGCTCATAGATATAAGAAATAGTTTTTCCTTTCAATGGGGGCAATACTTCAAATGATACCAATGTATCTTTGGCCTTGGCCAAATGTTCAATAACCTTCATATGCACTTTGCTTTAATAGAGTCTGGGTTGTCTCTAAATAGAAACCTAACGCAATACCCTAATGCGCAAAAATATATAATATTATTAAGCTATAGGACTAAAAGCCTTATTTCCCCTTATTTTTGTATAAAATAGATAGATTGATACTAGCCATACATACCGATAAGTTAATTAAACAATACAAAGGCCGCAAAGTAGTGGATCAAGTAAGCATTTCAGTAAAGCAAGGAGAGATTGTTGGTTTGCTTGGACCCAATGGAGCAGGGAAAACCACTACCTTTTATATGGTCGTTGGATTGATTGCGCCAGATGAAGGACGTGTATTTTTAAATGATGAGGACATTACCAAACTTCCGATGTACAAGCGTGCACAAATGGGCTTAGGCTATTTACCACAAGAAGCCAGTGTATTTAGAAAGCTATCTGTGGAAGACAATATCATGGCTGTCTTGGAAATGACCAAATTAACAAAAGCAGAAAGAGAATATAAATTAGAAAGTTTATTGGATGAATTTAATTTGCATCAAGTACGAAGCAACAATGGAGATAGTTTAAGTGGTGGAGAAAGACGTCGTACAGAAATTGCACGTGCACTTGCCGTAGATCCAAAATTTATTTTATTAGATGAGCCCTTTGCTGGCGTGGATCCTATAGCAGTAGAAGATATACAGTCTGTGGTGTCTCGTTTAAAGTTAAAAGACATTGGTATTTTAATTACCGATCATAATGTCAACGAAACCCTATCTATTTGTGATAGAGCTTATTTATTAATTGAAGGAAAGATTTTCAAACATGGCACTGCCGAAGAATTAGCCGAAGACGATCAAGTACGCCGTTTATACTTGGGTACCAACTTTGAATTAAAACGCAAAGATTGGATCATTGAACTAGGTCAAAAAGCCAAATAGTTTAACTTAAAAACTGCTATTATTACTTAATTTATACAAGCGTAAAGCTTATATTGTGAGGAGGATATGAAAATTTTTAGCCCCGCACTCTCTAGATTGGCCCGATTGCGTTATTGGCGCATTGAAAATTGGGTAAACGAGCCCATGGCGGCACAGCGTGAGGTATTACAGGACCTTATCACCCATGGTCAGTACACTCAATTTGGATTAAAGTACCAATTTGCAGAGATATTTAATGTGCGCAGTTTTAAAGCTACTGTGCCCATTCATGAATATGAGGACTTAAAGCCCTTTATTGAACAAATCATGAATGGAGAAGATGCAGTATTATGGAATACACCGGTTCAATGGTTGGCGAAAAGTAGTGGTACCACCAGTGATAAAAGCAAATTTATACCACTCACTAAAGAGAGTATCGAAGACAATCATTTTCAAGGATCCAAAGATGTTTTAACCAGTTATTATCATGCCCTACCCGATAGTGATTTATTAACGGGTAAAGGTTTGGTGATTGGAGGAAGTCATCAAGTGCATCCCATTAAAGAGGACATTCAGTATGGTGACTTAAGTGCGGTCTTGTTACAAAATTCTCCGTTTTGGGCAGGATTTATTCGAACACCAGAATTATCTATTGCACTAATGGATGAATGGGAAAATAAAATTGAAAGCTTGGCACAAAGTACCATTGAAGAAAATGTTACTTCCATTGCTGGCGTGCCCACTTGGACCTTGGTTTTATTAAAAAGAATTTTAGAAATTACTGGAAAGAAAAATATCAAAGAAGTATGGCCCAATTTTGAATTGTACATACACGGGGGCGTTTCCTTTACGCCTTATAAAGAACAGTTCAATAAAGTCATTGGTCCGAATTGTAATTACCTGGAAATCTACAATGCAAGTGAAGGATTTTTTGCTGCGCAAGATAGAGTAGGCGAAGAAGGGATGCTCTTGTATTTAGAACATGGCATTTTTTATGAATTCATGCCTACCGAAGAATATGGAAAAGAAAAACCAATTACTATTGGTTTAAATAAAGTAGTAATAGGGAAAAATTATGCCATTGTGATTACCACCAATGGGGGGCTTTGGCGCTACTTGGTGGGAGACACCATTCAATTTGTAAGCTTGTATCCTTTTAGAATTAAAGTAAGTGGTCGATTAAAACAATTCATCAATGCATTTGGTGAAGAACTAATTGCAGACAATAGTGATAAAGCCATTAGTGAGACTTGCATAAAACTAGGCTTGTCGATTAAAGAATATACGGCAGCCCCTATTTATATGTCGGATCAAAATACAGGTGCCCATGAATGGTTAATTGAATTTGATGAAAACCCAAAGGACCTTGAAGCCTTTACCCTTTTATTAGATAAAAATTTACAAGCTACTAATAGTGACTATGAAGCCAAGAGACATAAAAATATTGCCCTAGGCCTTCCACAAATAACAGCAGTCAAAGCTGGCTGTTTTCATGAATGGTTGAAAAGAAAAGGTAAATTGGGGGGTCAACATAAAATACCTAGACTTTCCAATGAACGTAAATTTTTAGAAGAATTGAAATTGATTCACCAAGCAGGATAAAAAAAGAATAAAATGATTGAAGCATTAGGATGGATCGCAACCGCTGTTGTAGTGTGTTCGTTTGGAATACAGGACCAAAGAAAATTAAGGATTATCAACATGTCCGGTAGTATTCTTTGGATTGGCTATGGTTTTTTAAAACAGGATAATCCCATTATATTTGTGAATATTAGTATTATAGTAATGCATACTTATTGGTTTATTAAAAATAAAAAATAATGAAACTATTAACAGGAAAAGTAGCCATTGTAACCGGAGCCGCTAGAGGTATTGGTGCAGCCATAGCTTTAAAACTAGCAGAGCAGGGCGCCCATATCGCGTTCACTTATGTGAGCGATAGTAGTGCTGATAAGGCCAATAGTTTAGTAGCTGAAATTGAAAAATTAGGGGTAAAAGTAAAAGCCTATCAAGCCAATGCTGCCGATTTTGCTGCCTGTGAAAGTTTCGTGAATGAGGTAGTCGCGCATTTTGGTACAGTAGATATTTGTGTGAACAATGCAGGCATTTCTAAAGACAATTTATTATTACGCATGACCCCAGAACAATGGGATGATGTCATCAATACCAATTTGAAAAGCGTGTTCAATATGACCAAACAAGTGATTCGCCCCATGATGAAAGCAAAGAGCGGAAGCATTATTAATATGAGTTCTATCATTGGTATTCGTGGCAATGCAGGACAGAGTAGTTATGCAGCTAGTAAGGCCGGTATCATTGGATTTACAAAGTCTATTGCTTTAGAAATTGGTAGTCGTAATATAAGATGCAATGCCATTGCGCCTGGTTTTGTAGAAACTGATATGACACATTATTTAAATGAAGGCGATGCAGGAAAAGCTTTCCTAGATAAAATTCCTTTAGGCCGTTTTGGAAAAGCAGAAGAAATTGCCAACACCACTTTATTTTTAGCAAGTGATTTAAGTAGTTATATCACAGGACAAGTCATAAGCGCTTGTGGTGGCTTGAATATTTAAATTAATTATTTATACTTGTATTAATAGACTTTACAAAAAAGGAGTCCCGATAAATTGGGACTCCTTTTTTTATAATAGTTAATTTTACTAATTAAATTCTAGCGTCAATTTCTTTTTTCAAATCGGCATAAATACTTTCTACCGTACCTTCTCCAGTAACCATAACTACTTTATTAAACTTGGCATAATAAGTAGCCACAGCAGTGGTTTTATCATGATACTCTTGTATTCTAGCACGTATAATAGTTTCGTTAGTATCATCGCTTCGGCCCGATGTTAAACCACGACCTAATAATCTTTTCACTAATTCTTCTTCACCAACTTCTAGGGCCAAGACGACATTGATCTCGTTATTTTTTTCTTTCAATAAAGCATCAAGGGCAATACATTGTGCGGTCGTGCGCGGAAATCCATCAAATAAAAATCCTTTCGCATCGGGTCTTGCATCCATAAAATTACCCACCATGCCAATCACTACTGTATCTGGTACCAATTGACCCGCATCCATCAGGCGCTTCGCTTCCATGCCTAATTCTGTTTGATGGGCAATTTCTGTTCTTAATAAGTTCCCAGTGCTTAGGTGTTGTAGTCCAAAAGATTCAATGATATTTTCACTTTGAGTTCCCTTGCCACTGCCCGGAGGGCCAAATAAGATTAAATTAAACATGCTGTTGAGTTGAGATCAAAGATACTGAACTCGCTTAGATTTATAAAAATTCTCCATTTTTAAATAAAAACTAAACAAAAAAGATGAATAGTTGTTAGTATTTTTACAATAGCATGAAAATGATAAATAAATTAATTGGTTCTTTACTCTTACTTAGTTTAGGGGCTTGCGCGCAAGGTCCTAGCAATTCCACTTTAAATAAAGCCAGTATGTCAGCAAATAAAAATCAGTACTATTCTACTACCAACAAGGAAAAATTGGTCTTGCCAGATAGTACTTGGAAACAGGTCTTGTCGCCAGAAGTATACCAAATTGCAAGAGAAAAAGGAACCGAAAGGCCCTTTAGTAGTGCCTTTGAAAATAGCAAAGAAGTAGGTACTTTTCATTGTGCAGCCTGTGGTAACTCTTTGTTTAAAAGTACGGCCAAATTTGAAAGTGGTTGTGGCTGGCCTAGTTTTTTTGAACCCATCACCAAAAGTTCCATTATCTATATCCCCGACAATAGCCATGGCATGAAGCGTACCGAAGTGGAATGTGGAAAATGCAAGGCCCATTTAGGACATGTTTTTGAAGATGGCCCTCCACCCACAGGATTACGTTATTGTATCAATGGGGTGATTCTTAGTTTGGAAAAATAAGATTATTAGAAATTCATTTTTGAGGGCGAAGCTGGAAGACTTTCCTTTTGCTTATTGTAAAAATAATACATGGCATAAAGGGTAATAAACACGCCTACAAAAGAAAGGATCATTACACTTTCTGAAAAAAATTGGGTCCATTTTATTTGTAAACTCATTCCCTCTTTAACCAATAGCACAGATACGCTTCCAACATAACCTACCGCATCGGCAACATATATTAAAAAGCCAACATTGCCTTTCATCGAAAAGGCGGCAATCAGGCGATCAAAGAAAATAGAGTTAAAAGGAATGTACACTAAGTATAATCCCAGTCCAACTAGCATCATCCACCAAAAAGGATCTAGCCAATGATGTGAAAAATAATAAGTGGAAACGCCTGCAATGATAAATCCTACTAAGATAAAAATATGTGCCACCATCAATGCTTTGAAACTATTTTTAATCAAGACTACAGCGCCCATAATAATTAAAATAAAAACCGTAATGGGGATTTCTGTTTGCGTAAAAATAGCTGGCTTAGAAATATAGCCCATCTCTTTCCACATGTCGGCAGAAAAATTATCTCTGATGTCTCTAAAAATAGTCGCAAATAAATAGATACTTACGAAAGCAATAATACCAGGTAAATATTGTTTCAATAAAAATTTTCGATCCACTGCTGTCATTGGTATGCGCCTAGTTCTAAGCATTTCATCTTCCTGGGAAGGTGGGGGTACTTTTTCTAATCCATACACACAAACCATTAAAGGCAGGGCGAAAACTAGACCCGTAAAAAATGGAACCCAAAATTCAGTGATACGGTATTGGGCCATCAACCAGGCGCCTACCGATTTTACCCAGCCTGAAGCAAAGATAAAACTCACTGCCAAGGCTGCACCTATAAAATCGGTACTCTTTCTTCCTTCCACATAAGAAAATACCACCCCCCATAACATGCCTAGTGGAAATCCATTTAAAAATAAAAATAGCACATTGTAAGGAGCGGGCACGATGGCAAAGAATAACCAAGCCAACCAAGAAATCCCCGTTAATAAAAAAATTATTTTATACCTATTTACTTTTTGAAGGCCTGAAATAAATTTAATGCCATAAAATTTAGCCAACAGATAACCCAGCATTTGGCTTATGACCAAGGCTGTTTTATAGGCAATGGGGCCAAAGCTTAAACCATCAAAAGTACAAACAGTGAAAGATTTTCTAAAGCCAAAAACAAATACATAAGTGCCAAAAGAAACCAAAGCAGCATAAAGCGCAACAGATCTGTCTTTTGTAAATAATGGCATATTGTTTATTTTATTCCTAAATCAAATTTACTGTTTTAAACATCTACAATATTGACTAAATTTATGCTTTATGAAAAAGCCCTCTATTTGTATATCCCCCATTGATTGGGGTTTGGGACATGCCACTCGTTGCATTACCCTTATCCAATCTTTGCAAACGCTGGGCTATGAAGTATACATTGCCACCGAAGGTTATCACGAAAATATTTTAAAAGAAACCCTTCCCAATGCGCATTTTTTACATTTAAGAGGCTACCGCATTCGCTATGCTAAATGGGGGTTTAACCTTCCTATTTTACTTCTATTTCAACTGCCTCAAATTATATTTAGTATCCTCTATGAATACAGGTGGCTGAAAAAAGCACAAGCCCAATATCAATTTGATATTATTATTTCCGATAATCGTTTTGGATTTTATCACAAACAAGTGCCAAGTGTTTTTATAACACATCAACTAAATTTGCAAATGCATTTTGCTTGGGCTACCCGTTTATTTCAAAAAATTCAATATGCTTGGTTAAAAAAATTTACCGCTTGTTGGATACCAGATATGGCTGGTTCAAATAATTTATCGGGTGTTTTGTCCAACCCCCAACATAAACCTAGTATTACCTTATGGTATATGGGTTGCTTGTCAAGACTCATCCATACCCCTAGCAGTAGTGAGGATATAAATAGTGCTGCTCCAAGCGCTTTTTTAGGTATTGTTTCTGGACCAGAGCCACAAAGAACCTTATTTGAAAATTTATTATGGAAAGCAGGAAACAATTTAAATATTCCGTTTATAGTGATTGCAGGTAGGCCTTCTAAAGAAGAGCCTAATAAAATAATCTTGGAAAATAATAATGCAAAATTGTATGCACATTTAGCAGCGCCTGAATTAGTTAGGGAAATTAAACGTGCAGAATACATTATATGTAGAGGGGGTTATACCACGTTGATGGAATTAATTCCATTTGGTAAAAAATTAATTTTTATTCCAACGCCCGGACAAACAGAACAAATGTATTTAGGAAAATTATGGGAAGAAAAAAAATGGGCGCTTTGCTATGCACAAGAATATTTTAATTTAAGTATTGCTTTAAAAGAAGCAAGTACTTTCAATTTTCAAGACCCTCCCTTTATTGATTTTTCAACAGAAGATCTTAAAACTGCCCTAAAGCAACTAACTTTATAAATATGGCAGTACAAAAAATTAATATCGAAGAATTTATTATTGATTCGTCTGCTGCGCTTATTATTGATGTAAGAAGTCCTGCTGAATTTGAACATGCACACATTCCGGCTGCATTGAACCTTCCCTTGTTTGATAATGATGAGCGTGCTATGATTGGAACTACTTATAAAAAAGAAAGTAGAGAGGCGGCTATTAAAGCAGGGCTTCCACTTTTTGGAAATAAGATGCTGGGAATGATTGAAACAGTAGAAAATTGGATCAAAGAAAAACAGCCAAACAACTCTAGTTACAAGCCCAGTATTTATGTGCATTGCTGGAGAGGTGGCATGCGCAGTGCCGCAGTGGCCTGGTTATTGGATTTATATGGATATAAAGTAATTCAATTAACGGGCGGGTATAAAGCCTACCGCAATTGGGTATTGGCTCAATTTATTTTGTCTTATCATTTAAAAGTTTTAGGGGGGTTCACAGGTTCCGGCAAAACAGAAATTTTACATGAATTAACAAACAGAAAATATAATGTAATCGATTTGGAAGGGTTGGCGCACCATAAAGGATCAGCTTTTGGGGCCATTGGGCAAGCAGTACAACCTAGTCAAGAAATGTTTGAAAATATTTTGGCGCATGCTTTATATGAAGCAAATAAGAGGAACGAAATCATTTGGATTGAAGATGAAAGTCAAAGAATAGGCACAGTCATGATTCCTACGCCCTTGTTTCATTTATTAAGAAATAGTACCTGTTATTTTTTAACCATTCCATTTGAAGAAAGGCTTAATTTTATTGTAGAAGGCTATGGAAAATTTGACAAAGAAAGTTTAATGGAGGCTACCCAAAGAATTGAAAAAAGATTAGGTGGGCTGGAAACAAAAAACGCCATTAATTTTATTATAGAAGGTGCGTATAAAGAAGCTTTTGCTATTTTATTAAAATACTATGATAAGTGGTATGAAAAAAATGCAAAAAATCAAACCCTGCCTAAAGTAGAATTAATTCCTATTCTGAGTGAAAAAGTAGATTCTCTTTTGAATGCAACTATAATTGAAAAAATAAAATAGCTGATGGGGATCATTTTAAAAAATTTGTCAATTTTGATTAACTTTAGTTTTTAATACTATGCAACAATTATTGGCTTGGTGGCTATTTACTGTTCGAGGTTGGAAAATTGAAGGCGAATTTCATTTTGAAATGCCTAAGTCCATCATTATAGTAGCACCTCATACCCATAGTGTTGACTTTTTCGTAGGCTTAGGTGTTCGAAAAAAAATGCATTTTGAATTTGTACATTTTTTAGGCAAAAGTGAATTATTTTGGCCTCCTTTGGGTTGGTTTTTGCGCTCCCTGGGCGCCTACCCCGTGGATAGACACGAAAAGCACAATATGGTAGACCAGGTAGTGGCTATTTTTAATAAAAAAGAGCGTTTTCACCTTGCTTTATCGCCAGAAGGCACGCGCAAAAAAGTGACCAAGCTTAGATCGGGCTTTTATCATATTGCCAAAAAAGCCAATATTCCGATTGTCATGGTAGGACTAGATTTTGGGTCCCGAAGAGTGGTTTTTGCTGAACCCTTTTTCAGCGCTGAAGACGAAAAGGCAGATAAGCATAAAATAGTGCAGTTTTTTAAGGGTTTTAAGGGATATATTCCTAATTTGGGCATTACAGAAGACTTGCTAGACTAAGGATTGCTTTAACAAAATATTGTTTTTCCTTATAAACTATATTAGTATTTTTGTCCTAGACCTATTTATATTCATTTTAAATAAAACAGATACAGTATGAAAAGTAAAATTTTTTTAGCGCTTGCGGTTCTTAGCATTGGTGCTTATTCTTGCGTAAGTCCTAAGAAATTGCAGGAAGCAGAAGCTAAATACGGCCAGTTGAATGGAGCTTATGCAGAATTGCAAGGTAAATACCGTGATGCACAAGATGCAATCACCAAAAGTAAGACAGAAGCTGAAAGAGCTGCTGACAAAACAAAATCATTGCAAAGCACTATTGATGATTTAAACAAACAAGTTGATTTCTTGAAATCAAATAACAATGTTGTTTTAAGTCAATTAAAAGATATGTCGGTGGTGACAGGTGCACAAGCAGAAAGCATCAAAAAATCCCTGGACAATATCGGAGCTAAGGATTTATACATTCAAGGTTTACAAAGCTCAATGGCCCGTAAAGATTCTATCAATATGAATTTGGTGATGAATTTGAAAGGCGCTATTGGAGATTTAAACGATGGCGATATCAATATCAAAGTGGATAAGGGTGTAGTGTATGTAGACATCTCTGATAAATTATTGTTTAAAAGCGGAAGCTTCAATATTACTGATAAAGCAAAAGTGGTCTTAGGCAAAGTAGCTAAAGTATTGGCTGCTCAACCAAACATTGAATTTATGGTAGAAGGACATACCGATTCCAAGCAATTGATTAGCGGTGGTAATTTAATGGAAGACAACTGGGATTTGAGTGTGAAAAGAGCCACTACCATTGTTCGTGTATTACAAGAAACTTATGGTATTGATCCTAAGCGCATGACTGCGGCAGGAAGAAGTGAATATGTTCCTCTTACTGAAAACGATACGCCAGAACATAGAGCAGCCAATCGCAGAACAAGAATTGTGATACTTCCTCAATTAGATCAATTCTTTAATTTGTTAGAGAAGAAATAATTTCTTTTCTCTGTTTTAAAATACTAGAACCCCTTCCCGTTGATTCGGGAGGGGGTTTGTTTTTTATAGAAAGTTTTTGTTTTAGTTTTCCACCTCTTAGTAGAATGAAAGTTCTTGCCCGTATCTTCGCTACATGCAAGAAGCGTATTTGAATGGATTAAATGAAAAGCAAAAAGAGGCCGTTTTACATCTAAAAGGGCCACTGATGATTATTGCTGGTGCCGGTAGTGGCAAAACAAAGGTATTGACTACGCGCATCGCCCATTTAATGCATAGCGGTGTAGATTCTTTTAATATATTGGCACTCACTTTTACCAATAAGGCTGCAGCAGAAATGAAAGAGCGTGTCGAAAAGGCCTTGGGCAATACAGATGCACGTAATTTATACATTGGAACTTTCCACAGTGTATTTGCAAGAATTTTAAGAGCAGAAGCGGAAAAGCTTGGCTACCCTAAAAGCTTTACCATTTATGATACGGACGACTCTCGTTCTGTGATCAAGGCTGTAGTGAATGATATGGGCTTAGATGATAAATTATACAAACCCAATATTGTACATAATCGTATCTCGAGTGCAAAAAATGCATTAGTAGGTCCCGCTGAATATTCAATGGATACTTTTTTAAAGGGGGAGGATGCCCGGTCCAATCGTCCTGCCATTGCTGAAATATATGCAAGTTATGCAGCACGCTGTTTTAAAAATGGCGCAATGGATTTTGATGACTTACTATTTAAAATGCACGAGCTCTTACAAAACTTTCCAGAAGTATTGCATAAATACCAACACAAGTTTAAATATATTTTAATTGATGAGTACCAGGATACCAATCCCGTGCAATACCAAATTGCAAAACTTCTAGCCGCTGTACATGAAAACTTATGTGTAGTAGGCGATGATGCACAAAGTATTTATAGTTTCCGCGGTGCTACCATTGAAAATATTTTACAGTTCCAAAAAGATTACGATGATGTGAAGCTAGTGAAGTTGGAGCAAAACTACAGAAGTAGTCAATCCATCATTGGCGTAGCCAATCATGTCATCAAAAATAATATTGGTCAGATTCCCAAAGAACTCTGGACCGAAAATGAAGCCGGGGATAAATTAAAATTGGTGCGCACCATGACCGACAACGATGAAGGAAAATTTGTTGCCGATGCCATTCAAGAAAATAAATTAAGAAATCATTTTTACAATAAAGATTTTGCAATTTTATACAGAACTAATGCGCAAAGTAGATCCTTCGAGGAAAGTTTAAGAAGAACAGGTATTGCTTATAAGATCTATGGTGGGCTTAGCTTCTATCAAAGAAAAGAAATTAAAGATTACATCGCTTATCTGCGTATTATTGTCAATACCAAGGACGAAGAAGGTTTAAAAAGAATCATCAATTATCCTGCAAGAGGCATTGGAAAAACTACGATGGAAAAATGTTTGGTGATGGCAGGCGAACAAAATATTACTTTTTTTGAAGTATTAGAAAAAGCAAAAAGCTTTGGATTTAAAGCAGGTACGCTTACCGCTATTGAAGAGTTTGTGACTATGATTAAATATTTTCAAAATCAACTCACCAAACACAATGCATACGATGTGGCAGTACAAGTGGGCAAGCATACCAATTTGGTGAAAGAATTATTTACAGACAAATCCACAGAAGGATTGGCGCGTTACGAAAATATTCAAGAATTATTGAACTCTATTAAAGAATGGACAGAAAGCCCAAGCAATGAAGATGGAGAATTGGGGGACATCAGTTTAGGTGCCTACTTACAACAAATTACACTCATCACCGATGCAGACAATGATACAGGCAACGAAGACACGGTAAAATTAATGACCGTGCATGCAGCCAAAGGATTGGAATTTGCCTGTGTATTTTTAGTAGGCTTGGAAGAATCTTTATTTCCAAGTGGCATGAGCGTAAACACACGTGAAGAATTAGAAGAAGAAAGAAGATTGTTTTATGTAGCCGTGACTAGAGCTAAAAAACATCTGTGGTTGACCTACGCGAACACGCGCTATAGATATGGCCAATTGGTTCAAAACGATCCAAGCCGTTTTATCGATGAAATGCCTGAAGACCAAATTGATAAGACAAGTTCTGGTGGTGGAGCAAGAAACCAAAGCAGTGGTTGGGGATCGGCTTATGATAGAATGCATGGGGGAAACAATAAACCCTGGAATGATCCTGATAAAACAAGTAGTAAAAAAACCGAGGGCAGCAAACCCAGTTATTTACCCGTGGTCGCCCCACATACATTGAATAAAAATCATATTCCTTCAGATAATTTTACCCCCTGTGATCCAACAGTTTTAGAGGCAGGCTTTAAAATAGAGCATCAAAAATTTGGATTTGGGGTAATTAAAGAAATTGAAGGTTCGGCCCATAACCCTATTGCCATTATCCTATTTGATAAAAATGGCGAGAAAAAGATCATGCTCAACTATGCTAAGCTTAGTATAATACCCTAAAAGTCTTTCGATATCGGAAAAATATAGGCCCAATTGGCCTAAAGCCCTCTTCCTGCAAGCTTTTTGATTATTTTTGTACCGCATTGAATTAAATTTGAAACTATGATTACCACAGGCAATACCATCGTAAGTATTTATACAGAAATGACCCCCAATCCAGAAACCATGAAGTTTGTGGCCAACAAACTTTTGTATCCTGGAAAAAGTATTGACATTGCTGAGGAAAGCCTTGCCTTCGCCTCTCCACTTGCCAAAGAATTATTTAGTTTCCCTTTTATAAAAAGTGTTTTTATAGCCAGCAATTTTGTGACGCTTACAAAAAATACAGAGCAAGACGATTGGCAGGATGTGATTCCTACTATTAAAACTTTCTTGAAAGAGTATTTAGAAAATGGTGGCGCGGTAGTGAATGAAGAAGAAGTGGCTAAAATGAAACAAGAAGCTAGCAACACCGTTAACGCAGATGATGATGATGTAGTGAAGCGTATCAAAGAATTATTAGAAAATTATGTGAAGCCCGCAGTAGAAATGGATGGCGGTGCGATACAATTTAAAAGTTATAACGAGGGCATCGTAAATTTAATGTTACAAGGTTCTTGTAGCGGATGTCCATCAAGTATGGTTACTTTAAAAGCAGGTATTGAAGGCATGATGAAGCGAATGATACCTGAAGTAAAAGAAGTGGTCGCAGAAGCCGAGTAGGTTTTTATATTTTCTTTTATTAAATTAAAGAAAATATAAATTTTTGAAATACTTATATCTTTCTTTTTTAAAATGAAAAAAGTATTTAACCTCTTATGATTAGGTTCAAAAAATTAAAAAAATAATTATAGCTATAAAAAAGGACACAACAAAATTGCGTCCTTTTTTATTAGAGCTTACCGTAGAGTTCTCGTAGTTTATCTTTATTAATCTTGCTTTCCCAATTCGGGCCTAAAGCGTTTTCCCATAAGGGTTTCATGCCAAGAGATACATTGATCATAGTATCGAACTGCTCTTCTGTTAAATTGGCACAAATACCTATGGGAATTTCAATTTTATTTTTTTCTACCATGAACTTAAACTCTTCAACACCTGCTGGATAATATTCTGCTAAATGATTCATCACAATACAATTACCAATACCATGCTTAGTGCCTAATAAATAACTAAGGCCATAGCTTACCGCATGCGCTACACCCACTTGGCTATAAGCAATACTCATACCACCTGCAAAAGAGGCCATCATTAATTGATCGTCGCTTTCTTCATCCCATTTATCCTTTTGCACAAATATTTTTTGACAAAGGTCCAATGCTTTTTCTCCGTAGCTTTTACTAAACTCATTTAAAAAAGTACCTTCCAAACTTTCAATACAATGTATATAACAATCCATGCCTGTATAAAAACGTTGATTGGCTGGAACATTTTTGGTTAATTCAGGATCCAATACAATTTGATTGAATGGGGTAAAGTCGGAGTTCATGCCTAGCTTTCGCGTAGGTCCTGTAAGCACTGTTGTACGACTTACTTCCGCACCTGTTCCACTTAAAGTTGGTATGCCCACTTTATAGACACCAGCTAATTTTACCAAGTCCCATCCTTGATAATCTGCAGAAGAACCTGGATTGGTCATCATTAAAGCAACTGCCTTGGCTAAATCTAAAGTAGAGCCGCCGCCAATACCTATAATACCACTCACTTCCCCGAACTCTGCTTTTAATTCAGCAGCGAGTGCATCCACCTGTTTGGTTTTAGGTTCGTGGCTTACATCTACATATACTATTTTATCTTTTCCTCTTAAAGGTATTCTACCAGCTAGTGGTTTGCCCACAAAAAAATGATCTAAAAAAAATATCATTGGAAAATTTTCCTTACGATGAGGCGCTATAATTTCATCTAACTGATTAAAGGAACCGCGACCATAGACCACATAGTCGACCATTTTAAAATTACGAAACTGCATATTCTTTCAATTAATGATAAAAACTTAAGTGAACACTCTACAAAGTTAACTATTACCAAATAGATTGCATAGGATAAATCTGTAAATTTTTAACAGATCCCGGACTAGTTGTATTTAAGATTTTTATATTTTTATCGCTATGCACAGGGAAGGCTTGCACTGTAAATACAGATTCCCCATCATTGACAAATACTTCCACAATACTGTTGTCAACAAAAACCCTAAATTTAATTTTGTCGCTATTTGTGTTTAAGGGTGCGGTGAAATAACGAATATCAGAAAAGGAAGGATCAAATGAAGCATTCGTTTTAGATCTATTGATAAATATTTTTTTCAATTGAGGTTCATAGCCAATTTCAACCCCTCTAAAATCATCATTCAAAACACTGATCCCTGTTTTTTCTGTACTTGTACTGCTTATTTCAAAATCGCATTCATAGACATCCGATAGAATTCCAATAGTTGAAAGCGCAATGGTTTGGTCTTTTAATTCAACAACTGCTTTTTGTAGGGCTAATTTTTTTCTTAAGGAATTTAAATTCGTAATTGGCTTTTGTATCAATTGCCAATTGCCATTAATATTTTGAGCCCAGTTATTTCTTGGTAAAGACATCGCACCTTTCCAAGGACTAGTTGGAATTTTTCTTGCATAGCTCCAATTATTGGCCCAGGCAATGGTGACTGGTAAATGATTGGCAGGTAATTGGTTATAACTAATGCCCGCATAATAATCAGGACCCGCATCGGGCCTTAGGATACTCTTTTGATGAGGGTCTAGTATAAATTTTTCTCCATCAAAGTCCCCCATAAAATATTGCATTTTTTCACTCATGGAAACTTGCAATAACCATTTTTTCTCTTTTGAATTCAAAACAGGAATTTGAACCAAATCGGGGCATTCCCATACGCCAGTGGTATCACCCAATGGACCAAAATCACTTAAAAATTTCCATTCTAATAAATTCTTACTCGAATAAAATTGTACTTGATGTTCTACTGGAAGATTCACACACATGACCCAATATTTTTTAGGTGCAAACCAAAATACTTTTGGGTCTCTAAAATCTTTTTTACCTAAATCTAAAATTGGGTTCTTATTGTACTTGGTCCATGTTTTTCCATCATCCAGGCTATACGCAAGATGTTGAGATTGATTAAAATCTTTAATATGGCCAGTATATATGGCCACCATGGGTGGTTTTTGTTTGGTCCCTAAGCCACTGCTGTTATTTTGGTCATAGACAGCGGTTCCTGAAAAAATCATGGTGTCTTTTAATTCAGCAATAGCTATTGGCTGATGTTGCCAATGAATCAAATCCTTGCTAGTGGCATGACCCCAGGTCATATGACCCCAGGTATTTTCAAAAGGATTGTATTGATAAAATATATGGTAGACCCCTTTGACATAGACCAATCCATTAGGGTCGTTGGTCCAATTTATTTTAGGACTAAAATGATATTGTGGTCGATATTTCTCTTGATATAATTTTTCCTGCGCCTTGGCTTGGCTAAAGTTTAAACAAATAGAAACAATTAAAATAGAAATAATTTTTTTATACATACTGGTAGTTTAATAAAGGTTATTGAACCAATTTCTTTTGTAGCTCTTCTAAAGATACCCCTTTTGTTTCTGGCACTTTTAATAAAACCCATACCAATTGTAAGGCCATCATGACACAAAAGAAAGCAAAGATGGGCCAAGGATTGTCTTTGAAAATACCATGTTCACTGTCTAAAAAAACTGGAGTAACTAGGGTAATCAATGCAGCAAAGATCCAATGGATGCTGGCGCCAAAAGCCTGACCCTTGGCTCTGATTTGTGTAGGAAAGATTTCAGATATCAATACCCAGATGACGGCCCCTTGCCCTATAGCATGTGCCGCTATAAATAACAATAAGAAGCTCAACATAAATTCGGGTGCACTGTGGTGAATAAAACCATAAGCCACCATCGACAAGCTAATGATATAACCAAAAGATCCAATGATTAATAATGTTTTTCGACCAATGCGGTCAATCAACCAAAGTCCAACAAAAGTAAATACTAGGTTCATTAAACCCAAGGAAATAGAACTTAATAAAGAATTGTTTTTTGCAAAGCCTGCTTCTTCTAAAATTCTTGGCGCATAATACAAAAGAAAATTAATGCCAGATGCTTGATTAAAAAAAGCGACAAAAAATGCAATAGATATAATTTTAGAATGGTGCTTTGTAAATAATTTAAGCCCCCCTTGCAACTTTTCTTCTTCATTGGCCGACTTTATTTCTTGAATGGTTTGATCTATATTCTCCACACCTACGATGGCTAAGTTTGCTCTAGCACCGGCTTCGTCATTTTTTACGGAGAACAACCATCTTGGACTTTCTGGTAAACCTAGCGTCATGACGGTATATATGCCAGAGGGAATCAATAGTACCGCTAACATCCATCTCCAATCATTGGCTCCACCAAATCCAGCTAAAAAATAATTGGACAAATAAGCCACTAAAATTCCAAAGACAATATTAAACTGATACATACCTACCAGCTTGCCTCTATTATTTTTATTAGAAATTTCAGAAATATAAGTAGGGGCTGCTACGGAAGAAATACCAATGGCAATGCCTCCAATCAATCTAAAGAAAGAAAAGGTGTATGGATCCTGTGCCAAAGCAGAACCGATGGATGATGCAATAAACATAACGCCTAACCAGATCAATACCTTTTTACGACCATATTTTTCGGTAGGTGCCCCTGCAAAGACAGAGCCTATAACGGTTCCCCATAAGGCCATCGACATAATAAAAAATCCATGGAACAAAGGTGTAGTATGCCAAAGCTCTTGAATAGGCTTATCTGCACCAGATATCACAACCATGTCAAAACCAAAAATAAAGCCAGCCAATGCTGCCACGACCGTTGATTGAAATAATTTTCCTTTGTTCATAATTGAATATTGATGTGCTTTATTGTAATTGTTTTTTGAAAGTAATTTTTTATAAAAGCTTCGCCGCTTTAATTAAATCTTCAGGTGTATCTATCTCCACGCCCATATATTCGGTGACCACCATTTTAATGGGAAGGCCATTTTCTAAATAACGTAAGCATTCAATTTTTTCAGCAGCCTCTAGGGGTGACATAGGCCAATTTGTAAAATCAAGTAAGGCTTGTTTTTTAAAAGCATAAACACCAATATGTTCATAATAGGTAATGGCTATTTCAGTATTTCTAGCAAAAGGAATGATGCTACGCGAAAAAAATAAAGCGTTAGCGTTTTTATCCACGGCTACTTTGACATAATTAGGATCTGCAATAAAATCTGGATTAGCTAATACTTGCATTAGTGAGGCTACTTGTACTTTATCGTCTATAAAAACAGCGATCAGTTGCTCAAGCGGCTCTTTTTTGACAAAGGGTTCGTCTCCTTGTACATTCACGACAATATCTATGGCTAAGTGCTCAATGGCTTCGGCAATTCTATCCGATCCGCTTTCATGCTCTTTTTTACTCATGATGGCCTTGCCGCCATTGGCAGTAATTTCATTAAAAATAATTTCACTATCGGTTACCACATACACTTCATCAAATAAACCAGTGGCTAAAGTATTGTCATAGGTATGTCTAATCACTGTTTTATCTCCCAATAGTTGCATGAGCTTACCCGGAAAACGAGTGGCAGCATAGCGGGCAGGGATAAAGGCTCCTATTTTAGTCATTACGTTTTTAGCTTGTTTTCTATTTTGAACTGGATTAGTAATCTGATTTAATGGTCTTATCAAAAGGTGCTTTTAATTGATAAGCCAAGGATTGATCTTTTGAATTGTCCATTACATCTAATCCATAAGTGATTTCATTCATGGGCGTATAATTATAAGTACCTAATATGCGGTCCCAAAAAGAAAAAATATTTCCATAATTGCTATCGGTTTGCGGACGCGTAATATGATGATGTATTCTATGCATATTAGGAGAAACAATGATGTAGCCAAAACTTTGATCAAACCATTTTGGTATTTTAATATTCGCGTGATTGAACTGGGTTAAGACCACGCTTAAACTTTGATAAACCATAACCATCCAGATGGGTGTGCCTAAAATTAATACTGCAAGAATAGCAAAAACTGCTCTTACTACCGACTCGCCTGGATGATGTCTATTGCCAGTAGTTGTGTCTACGTGCGTATCTGCATGATGCACCATATGAAATTTCCATAAAAATTTAACCTTATGTTCAATCATATGCACTAAATAAGCGCCAATAAAATCTAATAATAATAAACCTGTAATAGCTTCTACCCATGGGCTTAATTGTATGATGTGTAATAGTCCAAAATTTTGGTCTACTGTCCAGTCGCTTAATCTGACTATTACTAAAGCAAATAAAAAATTAATGACAATGGTAGTAAATGTAAAAAATAAATTTAGCCCTGCATGTTTGTACTTATTGTACTTAAAATTAAATAAGGGCACTGCGATTTCCACCAGCCAGAAAAAACTTATACCCCCAGCCAATAACAAGGCTCTATGGGTACTTGGTATATGTTCAAAATAGTTTTTTATCGATTCAAGCATCTAATTGTTTTTATACTATAAATGTAAATAAAAAACCCGATGTTCCATTGATTAGGCCACCGGGTTTTCTTGAAAACAAAGCGAATTTTACTTCGCATCTATAGAATAGGGATTAACTATTTAACATTAAAGGCATCACCAACATAAGTAAGTCCTCTCCTGGTGCTTGCTCAGAAGGCTTAATTAAGCCGGCTTTGCTAGGTGTGGAAAGTTCTAAGAATACATCATCGGTATCAGCAGCAGATAACATTTCAATTAAAAATTTTGCATTGAAGGCTATTTGAATGTCTTCGCCTTTGTATTCGCAACTCATGCGCTCATTTCCTTCAAAACTAAAATCAATGTCTTGAGCGGCCATTTGTAATTCATTGCCAGTTATATTTAAAGCCACCTGATTGGTACTTTTATTACTAAATACATTCACTCGGCGAAGTGCATTTTGAAAATCATGTTTGTTCACTGTTAAACGGTAAGGATTATCGGCAGGAATGACTACTTTATAATCTGGGAACCTAGCATCTATCAAGCGACAAATTAACTGCGTAGATCCATGATCTACAAACAAATGATTGCTGTTAAAACTTATGGTAATTGGATCCTCATTGTCTGGCAAAGCATTCTTTAATAAATTCAAAGGTTTTTTAGGCACGATGAAAGAAGCGTTTTGTTTTGCCTTGGTATCGGTTCTTTTATAACGCACTAAACGATGTGCATCAGTGGCTACAAATTGAACTGAATCTTTGGTTAATTCAAAAAATACACCGGTCATCGCAGGACGTAAATCATCTCCACTTACTGCAAATAAAGTTTTATTGATGGCCGTTAACAAACCACCACTGGTCATGCTAAACCCTGTGGTATCATCAGCGGTGGGTTCTTTTGGAAAATTATCTGGATTCTCTCCCATCACTTTATATTTACCATTATCGCTGGTAATTTCTACCGCATAATTTTTATCAATATTAAAAGTGAGTGGTTGATCTGCTATATTTTTTAAAGAATCGATCAAAATTTTTGCAGGTATACAAACACGGCCATTAGCCTTACTTTCTACGTCCATTTGAACACGCATCACGGTTTCCAAATCGGTGGCCACAATATTTAATTTTTTATCTTCTATCTCGAATAAAAAATCTTCTAAAATAGGCAATACCGTATTGGTATTGATAACACCAGAAATTTGTTGAAGGTGTTTTAAAAGTGATGAAGAAGAAACGATAAATTTCATAAGTCGCAGTGGTTTTATTGGTAGTGGTTAAGGCTGCGGACTTTGGCAACTAATTTAGCTGCTTAGGTCTTACAATTTAACCTGAATTACACTAACGAAACTAATGCAAAATCTTAAGATTAAAAAGCTATTTTAGCATTTCTTATTGACATTCTTATCGATAAAAATGCAAAAAAATAGAGTAGGTAAAGAGCAGGCTATACAAAGGATCCGGCATTTTTGTGCTTATCAAGAAAGGGCACAACAAGAGGTCCGAGACAAGTTGTATGCGTTGGGGATGACCAAGGACGAAGTAGAGGAAATCATCTCCGATTTAATCTCGGATAATTTTTTAAATGAGGCGCGTTTTGCCGAAAGTTTTGCCAGGGGGCATTTTAGAATAAAGGCTTGGGGAAAGCAAAAGATAAAATACGCATTGCAACAAAAAAGAGTCAGTCCTGTGAATATAAAAAAAGCGCTCCAAAGCATCGATGAACATGATTATAAAAAAACCTTACTGAGCTTGGCGACTAAAAAGTGGAATTCACTGAAAGGGGAAAAAGGCATGAGTCGAATGGCCAAAACCAATTCTTTTTTAAATCAACGAGGCTTTGAATCGGCACTCATCATGTCTATATTACAAGCACTAAACAAGAAATAAGTTTTTTATTTGAATATTGTACCTTTAGTAAACAAGTTATAAGAATGCCAGTCTCCACCCTTAGTTTTTCACTTATACAAACTGCTTTATTTTGGGAAGATAAAGGAGCCAACTTAGCTATGTTGGCTGAAAAAATTATGGGCATAGAGGAGTATACAGAAATAATTGTGCTTCCTGAAATGTTTAGTACTGGCTTTAGTATGCAGCCCGAAAAATTTGCGGAAACGATGGATGGGCCTACCGTTGATTGGATGCGCAGATTGTCGGCTGAAAAAAAAGCCATCCTCACAGGTTCAATAATTATTAAAGAAGAAGAAAAATATTACAACCGATTGATATGGATCTTACCTAATGGCGAATTGGGCTATTATGATAAAAGGCATTTGTTTGCTTTTGCAGAAGAAGATCTGCATTATAGTGCAGGCAATAAAAGATTGATTGCAAGTGTGAAAGGTTGGAAAATCAATTTACAGATTTGTTATGATTTGCGTTTCCCTGTTTGGGCCCGTCAACAAGGAGCCGAATATGATGTATTACTTTATGTAGCCAACTGGCCAGAAAAAAGAAACCATGCTTGGAAAACCTTACTCACTGCAAGGGCCATAGAAAATCAATGTATTACTATTGGATTGAACCGCGTAGGCTTAGATGGAAACAATATAGCACATAGTGGTGATTCATTAATTGTTGGACCCCTTGGAGAAGTGCTCTATCACTGTGCTTACAAAGAGGATATTTTCACCATTACCTTACAAAAAGAAGAAATCACCAACGCGCGTACTCAATTTCCATTTTGGAAAGATGCTGATTTTTTCCATATTCAATAATTATAAATAGGTAGCAATTTTATGGTCACTAGTTTATCGGCAGAAAAATTATTTACTGGAAGGGAATGGATTTCAGAAATTGTGATTGCATTTGAAAATGGAAAAATAATAAGTATTGATAAAGAAGCTTATGATCCTAGTAATACCATACCACTAGTGGTGCCTGCTTTAATTGATCTTCAAATTTATGGCGCAGAAAATAAATTATTGTCTGAATTTCCTGAGGCGGATACCATTGAAAAAATATATCATTATTGTGTAGCAGGTGGGGCTTCCTATTTCCAACCAACCATTGCTTCTCAAAGCCATGAAATTATTTTAAAAGCCATTGATGCAGTTAAAGCTTATAAAGCCAGTGGCGGCAAGGGTTGTATGGGACTACATATTGAAGGTCCTTGGATTAATGTAACAAAAAAAGGAGCGCATCAGGCGGAAATTATTCATTCGCCTACTTATCAAGAAGTGGAAGAAATTATACAATACGCTGAAGGAAATATTGGAATGATTACGATTGCGCCTGAAATAGTAGACAAAGAAATTATTGATTTGATTCAAAAAAATAATATTGTTATTTCTGCAGGACATACCAATGCGAGTTATGAACTAGCTACCAATTTTTTAACCAATGGAATTCAAGTGGCCACCCATTTATACAATGCCATGAGCGGATTGCAACACCGCTCACCTGGTATGGTGGGGGCTTTGTTTAATCACCCAACTGCAATGTGTAGTTTAGTGGCGGATGGTTACCATGTAGATTTTGCTGCTATTAAAATTGCTAAAAAAATAATGGGCGATCGTTTATTTTGTATAACCGATGCGGTGGCCACCACAAGTACAGGACTCTATCAACATCAGTTAGTGGGTGATAAATATGAAAGCAAGGGGGTATTAAGCGGCTCTGCCTTAACACAATTAAAATCGGTAACTAATTTAGTAAATAAAGTAGGTATTGAATTAGGGGAAGCCATCAGAATGTGTAGCTTGTATCCAGCTAAAGTAATGCACCAGAAAGAAATTTCGGGTACCATTGAAATGGGTGGAAAGGCAGACCTGCTCTGCTTAAGCGCCGATTTATCTATTCTTAAAATGATCTTGGCTTAAGTATAAAGCTTATTAATTTTTCGGACTTTATTTTCCAAAAGCATTCCAACCCTGTGCCGTAATGTCAAATAAATTTTTACCCTTGGTAATTAATTTAGCACCTTCTTCTTTATCGCACATATAACCAATCACACTTATTTCTTCTTGTAAAGTAATTTTATCATAGTCGGATTGCTTCATGGTAAATATCAATTCATAATCTTCGCCACCATTCAATGCACAAACTGTTGGGTCCAAACCAAATTTAAATGCAGCAGCGCGACTTGATTCATGAATGGGAATTTTTTCTTCATAAATTCTACAACCCAAATTGCTTTGCTTGCACAAATGCAATACTTCGCTACTTAAACCATCACTGATGTCCATCATCGAAGTAGGTAGTATATTTTGCTTTTCTAATAGTTCTAAAATGTCTTTTCTGGCTTCCGGTTTTAATAAACGGCCTACTATATAATCTTCGTTTTCTAAATTGGGTTGTATTTGCGGATTCTCTACAAATATTTGTTTCTCCCGCTCCATGAGTGTTAATCCTAAAAAAGCGGCCCCCAAATCGCCTGAAACGCAGATGAGGTCTCCAGTTTCAGCGCTACTGCGTTTGATATATTTATCTGGTGCTACTTCTCCTATTGCGGTAACTGAAATTATTAATCCTTTTTGTGAAGTAGAGGTATCGCCTCCAATTAAGTCCACTTCATATTTTTCACAAGCAATATTTACGCCTTCATAAAATTCTTCTAAGGCTTCTAAGCTAAAACGATTGCTAAAAGCTATGCTCATCGTTATATGAGTGGGCGTTGCATTCATTGCATAAATATCGCTAAGGTTTACCACTACAGATTTGTAACCCAAGTGTTTTAGCGGTGTATACATTAAATCAAAATGTACCCCTTCAATTAATAAATCGGTAGTGATCACGGTTTGTTTTCCAAAATGATCGATCACCGCTGCATCATCTCCTATAGATAAAATGGTAGAAGCGTTCTGTGTTTCGAAATTTTCTGTAAGATGATCTATCAAACCAAACTCACCCAGTTTATCTATTTCGGTTCTTTCTGTTGACATAAAATATTTTATAAGTTTCCGCCTTTAATGACGTGTAATAATTGATCATGAATTTTTCCATTAGTCGCTATAATGCCCGGCTGGTAAGGGCTGTAGGGATTACCACTTAAGTCCGTTACTTTTCCTCCTGCTTCTTCTACCATCAAAAATCCTGCAGCACTATCCCAGGCTTGTAATTTATGTTCATAAAATCCATCAAATCTTCCGGCGGCAGTCCAACACAAATCTATGGCAGCACTTCCTAATCTACGCACCGGGATGGCTTTGCGAATTAGTTTTTCAAAAATTTGTAAAGGTCCATTTTCTGAATCTAAATATTGATAAGGAAAACCTGTCACCAAACAGCTGCTCAATAAATTATCTTTTTGACTTACTTTAATAGTATTTCCATTTAAGGTGGCGCCTTTTCCGCGTTCTGCAATAAACATTTCGTTCATCATTGGATTATATACTGCACCTAAAATCATTTTGCCATTTTCTTCTACCCCAATACTTACACAACAAATAGGAATTCCATTGGCAAAATTAATGGTACCATCTATGGGATCAATGATCCATTTTATATTGGAATCTTGTTTGATTTCTCCTGTTTCTTCACTTAAAATAAAATGACTAGGAAAGGCGTCTTGAATTACTTTGAAAATTGCCTTTTCTGATGCGTGGTCTGCCTCTGTAACTAAGTCGTTCAGAGAACCCTTGCTAGAAATTGTAAAAGAACCGTTAAAAAACTGTTTTAATACTTGGCCACCCGCTTCTACCGCGGTTAATAATGTATTTTTAATCATAAGGCAAAAGTAGGTTCGTTTGCTCGAATAACATTCCTATTTTTGTAGATAATCTTTAAAATTAAAACCGATTCTGTAGATGCCGCTTTTTGAGATTAACTTGCCCAAAAATATTAATAAAGCCTTAGGAATTCCCCCAAGAAGCCCTAAAAGAGCTCAATTGCGTGTACTTAAGAAATTATTACGTCGCGCCAGGTATACTTCCTTCGGACAAGCTTTTCATTTTAATGAGATTTTACTTAGCAAACACCCAACCAAGTTATTTCAAAAGAATGTCCCCACTTTTAATTATAATAAAATTTATAAAGATTGGTGGCATTTAACTTTAGAGGGCAAATCAGATATATGCTGGCCTGGCAAAATAAAATATTTTGCCCTCAGTAGTGGTACCAGCGAAGCTGCAAGTAAATACATTCCAATAACCAATGACTTATTAAGAGGCAATAAGATTATTATGATTAAACAACTAATAAGTTTGTTTAATTATCAAGAAGTGCCTCTGGCCTCTATTGGAAAAGGTTGGTTGACCCTTGGTGGTAGTACCGATTTACAAAAAGGCCCTGGTTATTATGCCGGTGATCTAAGTGGAATTACTGCAAAAAAAGCGCCTTTTTGGTTTCAACCTTTTTATAAACCAGGAAAAAAGATTGCCAAAGAAAAAGACTGGAATAAAAAATTAATTGAAATTGTAGAAAAAGCCCCGAACTGGGACATTGGATTTATTGTTGGCGTACCTGCTTGGATTCAAATGTGTATAGAAATGGTCATAGAGAAATACCAATTAAATAACATTCATGAAATCTGGCCCAATCTTGCTTTTTTTATACATGGAGGCGTAAGTTTTGAACCATATAAACATGGATTTGAAAAATTATTAGGCAAGCCCATCACCTATGTAGAAACCTATTTAGCAAGTGAAGGTTTTTTAGCTTGGCAGGACAAACAGGGTGCCAAAGGAATGAAGCTTTCTTTTAGTCAACATATTTTTTTTGAATTTGTTCCCTTTGATGATATCAATTTTGATGCCAGTGGCGATATGATTGAAAATCCTGAAACCCTTATGATTCATGAAGTGGAAGAGGGTAAAGACTATGCTGTATTGATTAGTACATCTGCAGGTGCATGGCGTTATTTAATTGGCGATACTATTAAATTTATTGACAAAGCCAATGCAGAAATTATTATTACTGGCCGCACCAAACATTTTTTAAGTTTGGTGGGTGAACATTTGAGTGTGGACAATATGAATAAAGCCATACAATTGGTGAGTGAAGAATTAAATTTATCTATTCCCGAATATTGTGTCACAGGAGAGCCTGCTGGAAGTTTTTTTGCACATCATTGGTATGTGGCTTGTGATCAAAGTATCGACGAAAAATTATTAGCTAATAAGATTGATCAAAAATTAATAGAATTAAATGATGATTACGCAATAGAAAGAAAGTCTGCATTAAAAGAAATTAGAATTACAGTTTTAAAAGAAGAGGCCTTTATGACTTTTCTTCAAAGCAAGGGGAAGATTGGTGGACAACATAAATTTCCAAGGGTGTTAAAGGGATCCATGTTGGAAGATTGGAAATTATTCATCTCAACGCATTAAGATGATTGCTCCATTACTTAAAGGTTTGTTGCTTGGATTTTTATTAAGCATATCTATTGGACCTGTTATCTTTGCTATTTTAAAACAAAGCTTAACCAATGGGCGAAAAGCGGGTTATGTTTTTGTAGCAGGGGTGTCTGCTAGTGACATTGGTCTTTTAACCATTTGTAATTTATTCACTGGCTTCTTTGCCATGGCCCTAAACCATAAAGCCTTGATTGCAATGGTGGGCGCTGGCTTTTTATTGTTGATGGGTTTATATACCCTTTTTTTTAAAAAAATAAGTTTTGAACCAGGAGACGAGGACAAAGATAAAACTATGCGCAAAAGAGACCTGCTTGGTATTTTTGCCTCTGGTTTTTTTATGAATACATTGAATCCAAATGTATTTTTATTCTGGTTTGCTTGGACGGCTGCCATTAGCGCTAGTGCCAATGAATCCAATGATGCCCTTCATTATAAACTTATTGTTTTTGGCACTTGCTTATTGTTTTTGTTGATTTCCGATTTGGTTAAAGTTATGCTAGCTGATAAGGTTCGGTCTCGCCTAACACTAAGCAACATGGTGTTCATCAATCGACTATCCGGGATTATTATATTGTTTTTTAGTGCTGCGCTATTTTATGCTGCCCTAAATTATCATTAAAGGCTTAATTGGTAGTTGGTTAGGGTAAAAATGAACAGCTATTATATTAAGTTTAAATCGTAAATTGCTTAAGTGAATAAAAAACTACGTTTTACCTTTTTATTATTAATTTTCTTTGTGGCTACAAGCATGGCTCAAGCCGATTCAAAGCCAAGTCAGATTTTATTGTTAAAAGACATGGGGGTTGTGGTGTATTCTTATACTGCAGGTAATTATATCAATTTTCAATTTAGCAACCAACAGTGGTTGACTGGTTACATCGATTGGATAAGAAATGATTCTATTCAAATCAATCAGTTTGCATTACAATCCACAGTCTCTGTGTATGGAACTTATGGACAGGATACTTTAAAACTGGGAAAACTAGTTGTAAAGATCAACGAAATCATTGCTTTTCCCATTGAGAGAGGGCATTACAATAGCGTATTTACAAATGGGGCCTTTCTAATGGCCGGTGGTGTTGGTTATTTAGGCTTGAATGCCATTAATTCTTTTTCTAATAAAGATCCCCTGTTTGCGGGTAACAATATTCCAAAACTAGTAGGAGGTGCCTTAGCCTGGGTCGCTGGTTGGATATTGAATAGAACACATCCAAATTACAGACCTATTGGAAAAAGATTTTCTATAGAAACTTTATAAATTTTTCTTTGTGCTAAAAAAAATACGAAGGGTCCTTTTATATTTATTTTTTAGTTCCTTGATCTATGTTATAATCACCAAGTTTCTGGAGCCTCCTATTACGATTACACAAATTACCAATGTCTTCGGCTTGGGTTTAAAAAGAGATTATGTCGCATGGGATCAATTATCCTATAATATAAAACTTGCCGCTATTGCAAGTGAAGATCAAACTTTTACAGACCATATGGGTGTTGATTGGGATGCCATTGAAAAAAGTTTACACCCTAAAAAGAAAAATAAAAGATCTAGGATCCCCTTAGGCGGAGGCGCTAGTACCATTACCCAGCAAACAGCAAAAAATGTGTTTTTATGGCAGGGGGGGCGTTATGATAAATACATTAGAAAGCTGCCTGAAATTTATTTTACCTTTTTAATTGAATGGGTTTGGGGTAAGCAAAGAATTTTAGAAGTGTATTTGAACGTGATTGAAACTGGGCCTGGCTGCTTTGGTATTGAGGCTGCAGCACAACATTATTTTCATAAATCTGCTAAAAAATTAACTAGGCAAGAAGCAGCAATGATTGTGGCTGGCTTTCCTAATCCTAAAAAATTTACGGCAAACCCATTGACCAAAAGGGTAGCTTGGCGTTATCCACAAATTCTAAGAGAGATGAACAATCTTGAATCAGACGAAGATATAGTTGCCTTATTAAAAAAATAATATCAAAATATTTATCCAAAAAACCGATCAATCAACTGGATGGCGTTTTTTGTTCTTTCTTCGCTTTTACCACTTACGATTCCCCAGGGCCTGTGCTGATTAATTAAAATATCTTTATAAATAGAAAATAATTCTTGTCTTGGTTTTTCGTCAGGATATTCACGCATTTCATCTGAGGTCCAAGGCAGGTCAATATTACAGAGTAAATAAAAATCATATTGCCTGTTATTGATTTGCTCTAAAATATAGGGATGACAATTATTAAAAACATATTCAGACCAAACCTTCATCACATACATGTCGGTGTCTATAAATAATTTGTTTTTTTCTTTTTCTTGCAGCTGCTGCAAAGCTTTTTCAATGGCCTGATCTTCTAATCTTAATTGACCTTTGGCAATGGTTAATAAGTTTTCAAAATTGTATTTTGTACCATGTTGATGCAAATATTTCCTAGCGTATTCTTTACAGTCAACCGCATCATAATGTTTCGCTAATGCTTCGCAAAGGGTTGATTTTCCAGTAGATTCTGGACCCAACACTACAATTTTTTGTAGTGTTTTTTCTTGAGTGGTTGTTTTTTCTTTAAGCATCTTGCCTTTTTTTAATTTTATCACTCCAAGTTTTCCATCCTGCGATAGCTAAAATTAATAAAATAATAAATTGAACGCTTGTAAATGCATAGCCTTTTATAAAATACAGAGGAATAGATGCAATATTGGTCACTATCCACCAAATCCAACTCTCTAATTTTTTCTTGGCCATCAACCACATGGCCGTATACGCTGAGGCGCTCGCAAGTGCATCTGCCCATGGAATAGCTTCGGGTGCAAAATCTTTTTTCAACAGTACCAAGGAAAAATAAATAACTAAAAAAAAGCCTAAAAAAAACAAAATTTGATTGCGCCAATCATTCATGCTGCTTTTGGTTATTTTTAAAATCGGCGTTTTTTTATTCGGATCTATTCTTGTCCATAGATACCAACCATATAAACTCATGATGGTATAATAAATATTTACACTGGCCTCGCCTAATAAATGCCCCTTGGTGCTAAGATAAATATAGATGGTGGTATTTAAAAGCCCAGTTGGATAAACCAGTATATTTTCCTTTCTACTGTACCATACCGAAACAATACCAGAAATAACAGCAATGGCTTCTACCCAAGTAGTTTGAACTAAACCCGTATAAATAGATTCGATGATGGTAGACATGATTGGTATAATATTAATTGAGTGCGTTTTAGGCGTTTTTCATTTTCTCGAGCTGCGTTTCTAATCTAAACATTTCGTCTCTTAGTTTGGCAGCTTCCATAAAATCTAAGGCCTTAGCAAATTTATCCATTTGTTTTTTGGTTTGCGTTATGGCTTTTTCTATTTGTGGAATAGTGGTATAGGCGTTTTCGCTTTCCGCAACCACCAACATATTGTCTGTGGTTTTAAGGTTGATATTATTAAGTGTATAACCCTTAATATCTAATACCGCAGACTGCGCCATAACCTGTTGAATACTTTTAATAATGGTAGTGGGCGTAATGTTATGCTCCTCGTTGTATTTAATTTGTTTGTCTCTTCTTCTATTGGTCTCATCTATGGTGCGTTGCATACTTTGGGTGGTCTTGTCTGCATAAAATATAACTCGCCCATTTACATTTCGCGCCGCCCTTCCAGAAGTTTGTGTTAAGGATTTTTCATTTCTTAAAAAACCCTCTTTGTCTGCATCCAAAACCACCACCAAGGAAACTTCAGGCAGGTCTAATCCTTCTCTTAATAAGTTTACCCCTACCAATACATCAATGATGCCTAGTCTTAATTCTCTTAATATTTCCACTCTTTCTAGTGCATCTATGTCACTATGAATGTATTTTGATTTGATTTGAATCCGACTTAAATATCGATCCATTTCTTCTGCCATTTTTTTAGTTAGCGTGGTCACTAGTACACGATCCCCTTTTTCTACTTGCATCGCAATTTCTTCCAATAAATCATCAATTTGATTTTTAGTGGGCCTTACTTCAATAGGTGGGTCTAATAATCCCGTTGGTCTTACTACTTGTTCCACAATTAAACCCCCTGTTTTTTCTAATTCATATTCTCCGGGTGTGGCACTTACAAAAATGGATTGTCCAATGATGTTTTCAAATTCATTAAAGTTTAATGGACGGTTGTCCATCGCGCTAGGTAACCTAAAACCATATTCCACTAAATTCATTTTTCTACTTCTGTCTCCCCCATACATACCAGAAATTTGAGGAATGGTGACATGGCTTTCATCTACCACACAAATAAAATCTTTAGGAAAATAATCTAGTAAACAAAAGGGCCTAGTGCCAGGAACTCTTCTATCAAAAAAACGAGAATAGTTTTCAATACCCGTGCAATAACCCAATTCCCTTATCATCTCTATATCGTATTCTACTCTTTCTTTTAATCTTTGTGCTTCTAATTGTTTACCTGTATTTTTAAAGTACTCCACTTGTGCCCGCATTTCATCTTGAATTTCTGCAATGATTTCTTGCACTAATTCTTTAGGCGCTAAATATAAATTTGCAGGGAAGATGGCTGCGTTTTCCATTTCCTCTATTCTTTTTCCGCTTTCAATTTCTAAGCTTTCAATGGATTCTATTTCGTCACCAAAAAAAGTAATGCGGTATCCATAATCAACATAAGGCAATCGAATGTCCACCGTATCCCCATTAACTCTAAAGGAGCCTCTATCAAATTCTGTTACCGTTCGGTGGTACAAACTATTTACCAAGGCATGTAAAAAAGCTTGTCTTGAAACCACCATGCCTTTATGAATTCTAATAATTCCTTTTTCGTATTCTGTAGGATTGCCCATTCCATAAATACAACTCACACTGGCAACGATAATAATGTCTCTTCGGCCGCTTAACAATTGTGCGGTGGCTTGTAATCTTAATTTATCCAACTCTTCATTGATGCTTAAATCTTTTTCAATGTAGACACCAGAGGTAGGTAAATAAGCTTCGGGTTGATAATAGTCGTAATAAGAAACAAAATAACCCACTGCGTTATTGGGGAAGAAAGATTTAAACTCTCCATACAATTGGGCCACCAATGTTTTGTTGTGGGTGAGTACCAAGGTGGGTCGCTGAATATTTTGGATAAGGTTGGCAATGGTAAATGTTTTACCACTTCCCGTAACTCCTAATAAGGTTTGAAAACGATCCCCTTCTAAAACCCCGTCGGTGAGTTGTTGGATGGCCGATGGTTGATCGCCCGACGGGGTATAGGTGGATTCTAATTGAAAAGGCATATACAAATTTACATGCTATAAAGCATCTAAATAACTAGAAAGTTTTTCAATGGCAGCAGCCACTTGGTTTATTTGTTCTTTGGCTTCTGACCAGTTTTTTTGTTCAATAGCTTCCCTCACGCCTGGAATTGTCTTAACACCATATCCAGTATAAAATCCTGGCGCATAAATGGTGTGTTTGAACCAAGGTCGGCGAGGAAGTCCATTACTGCTCAAAAGCTGTTGTTCTGCTGCAAATATTTTAGCATTTAAATTGTTTATTTTATTTACATCAGCGCTTGCTTTTGCTTGTTCTAAATGTGAAGCGGCTTTTTCAAGATTGGATAAAGCATTTAAGATTAAAGAGAAATCAATAAAGGGTACTTCTGATTCTGTTGTGGGTGTTTTTAGGCCCTCAGTTGGATCTGCGGCGATGAGGTAGGCTTTCTTTGCAATAAGCTCATTTTCAACTTTTACTTTTTCTCTCATTTGATCCAGATTCGAAATTAACTCTGTGATATAGCCTTTGATCGTAGTGTGTAAATTTCTAAAATCAAATGGTAAAACATCTGCTTCTGCCAAGCGCAAAGCTGCACGACCAGTGGTTTTTGCAAGGGCGACGCCATATTCAAAACCTGGATCTTTAAATCTAATATAGTTGTCATAGGAATCATAAATAGAGTGGTATTCTCCGCCGCTATTTTCACCACCGTAGCCAATATTTAAGGAAGGCACGCCCAAATGTTGAATAAAAGAAGAATAGTCAGAACCAGCACCTAGTGCACCAAGTGGATAAGCATTGGATTCAAAAGCTTCTTTTTTCGATTTACTGGTAGATGCGCTGGTGGCTCTTCTTGCTTTTGATCTTTCAAAAACAGAAACCCCAGTTTGTGGATCAATCACCTCTTTACTAATTTCAGTAATCAAGGGTGCGAAAGCATGAGAACCCTCTGCGCCCATAAACCCACGTCCATTTCCATCTGAATTAATATATGCCACCGCTTTTAATTGTAACTCAGCAGCATGGTCTTCGGCCCACTCCGTTGAACCTAGTAAGCCTGGCTCTTCTCCATCCCAAGCACAATAAACCAAGGTTCTTTTTGGACGCCAGCCTTGTTTTAATAAACCACCAATGGCAATTGCCTCTTCTAATTCAGAAGCCATACCACTAATTGGATCTGAAGCGCCGTTAACCCATCCATCATGGTGATTGCCTCTAATGACCCACTGATCTGGATATTCTGAGCCCTTAATGGTTGCAATAACATTTAATGCTGGTCGAAGTTTCCAATCAAAAAGAACCTTCAAGTGAACACTTGATTTACTTGGACCAATATGATAAGTAAAAGGTAAAGAACCCGCCCAGTCTTTAGGTGCCACAGGACCCGCCATGTCTTTTAACAGAGGTGCCGCATCTCCATAGCTTATAGGTAATACTGGAATTTTTAATAAGTTGGTGGCTTCGGTATGGTCTAGGCGCTTTACCCCTTCCACTGAACCAAAATTGGGTGTGGTTGGATCACCTGGATAAACCACCATGTCCATGATGGAGCCTCTTTGTACTGTTTGGTCATTTTTATAAGCGCCTAAAGGATAAACATCCCCTGCTGTATAACCATCATCCATAGGATCTGAATAAATTAAACAACCAATCGCACCGTGTTCTTGAGCAACTTTTGGTTTAATGCCTCTCCAACTACGGCCATATTTAGCAATGACAATTTTTCCTTTTACATCAATACCATATTTAGCTAAGGTTTCATAATCTTCTGGCAAACCATAATTTACAAATACTAATGCAGCATTTACATCTCCATCTGCACTCCAACAATTATAGGTAGGGAGCTGATCTGCCTGATTAGAAGTAGCATCCTCTTTTACCGCATATTCTTTTAATTGTGCTTTATAATTAGTGGTACCCTTCATTTCAAGTACTCTAGTTATTGGAGTTGGAAATAAAACTTGATAAGTTTCTATTTTTGTATCCCATCCGTTTTCTCTAAATGTTTTTGCAATTTGTTCTGCAACAAACTTACCGCCCACCGAACTTACATGATGGGGAACAGAAGATAAAAGTTTGATGTTTTCGCCCACTCTTTTTGCACTAAGTTGCGCATCAAAATCTTTTTCTATTTTATTTTCTTTTGCTGCATTTTTAAAACCTAACAAACTGTTTTGTGCCTGGCTTGTATTAGTTATTGCTACAATAAACAGTGCTATTGCAGAACAAAATAAAATGGATTGCTTTTTCATACTATTTTAATTTTAAATGATATTAAATATTTCTTTTTAGGTAATGGGTATAATCTGGAAGTTTATATTCATACACCTCTTGCATGAATCTAGAGGTCATTAGAAAATCCGCGGTCGTTCTATCGCAGGCCATGGGTAAATTCCAGGCAACAGCTAGTCTTAGTAATGCTTTTACGTCGCTATCGTGCGGCTGTGCCTCCATGGGATCAAAGAAGAAAAAGATAACATCAATATCACCAGTGGCGATCATGGCGCCTATTTGCTGATCTCCACCCAGCGGTCCGCTTAATAATTTTTTTACGGGTTGGTCTAAGGCCTCTTCGATTAGTTTCCCCGTGGTGCCCGTGGCTACTAGGGTATGTTTGGCTAGTGCCGTTTTATTGTAGATAGCCCATTCAATTAAGTCCTTTTTTTTATTATCGTGCGCAATCAATGCAATTTTTTTTCTTTTTTCCAGCTTTCTCATGTTGTTTGCCATAATAAAATTTTATCTATTCGTTTGCGTCGATTGTTTGATTTCTTAATAAAAACAGTAGCCCCAAGGTACCAAAAATTATTGGTAGAGGTATACTTATAAAAAGTAAAATTGAAATTATTAATAATAGATAAAAGGGGTACAGGAAAAATAAAACCCCAAATAAAACAGAATCAAAAAAAACAGTACCCCTGGTTTTTTTCTGAACAAAATTATAAACAAAGGAGTAAAGGGGGAGGTGTAGATAATACAGGGTTGTTTTTTTAATAAGGGTGCTTTGGTGATTTGTGATTATTAAGCAAGAAAGCTTATTAAAAACAAGCTGGTTAAAATCTACCCTGTCTTTAGCAGTAATTATGGCTGTGTTTTGAATAAAGGGAGTAAAAATAAGGTTTACTCTTTTTCCAATTCCTTTGAAATTATTATACGCTATTGCGGCAAGATGTATTTGAGGAAAATTATTTTCTTCATGACATGCTTGTAAAATTCTTGCGGTTCCTTTTTTAAAGGGTTGTAGCTGGTTGGTATTTAAACAAGTTCCTTCAATAAAAATTAATACGGCCTCATTGTTTTTCAATAATCTTGCCGATTCTTTAAATGCGTATTCATTAAGATGTAAAAATTCTTTACCCTCTCTTAATCTATATACTGGTATCATGTTTAAGAGGCTTAATAAAAAACGGTGGTGTCTTTTTGTAAAGACGTCGCCCCGGGCTAAAAAGTGGATTCTTCTATTATACCTAGATCCTATGATAATAGCATCTAAAAAAGAATTGGGGTGGTTGGCGATGATTAATAAAGGGCCATTTGTCTTTAATAAATATTTATTCTTTGTAATAATTTCTGCGCAAAAAAGCCAAAGCGCAGCTCTGATAAAAAGTTTTAAAACATAGATCACTCTTTTTTTTTATAAATATAAAAAAACCGCACCATAATTGATGCGGTTTATACTAACTAACCCTAAAAAAACAAAATCTTTAATATAATTAATTATTTAGCGGCTTCTTCGGCTTTTGTGGCCAATTTTGCCCTGATTTTTGCTTCAATTTCATTGGCCATTTCTGGATTGTCGTGTAAAATGGTTTTTACTGAATCGCGGCCCTGTCCTAGCTTATTACTATCATAGCTAAACCAACTTCCACTTTTTTGTATAATCTCTAGTTCTACACCCATATCAATAATTTCTCCAATTTTACTTATTCCTTCTCCAAAAATAATTTCAAACTCTGCGGCTCTAAAAGGAGGGGCTACTTTATTTTTTACCACTTTTACTTTTACTCTATTTCCTATTGCTTCGTCACCATCTTTTATTTGCGCCATTCTTCTAATATCTAATCTTACAGAAGCATAAAATTTTAAAGCATTTCCTCCTGTGGTAACTTCTGGGTTACCAAAAACAACCCCTATTTTTTCTCTTAATTGATTAATAAAAATACAGATGGTATTTGTTTTATTAATTGTTGCTGTTAATTTTCTTAATGCTTGACTCATTAATCTTGCATGTAATCCCATTTTACTATCACCCATTTCTCCTTCTAACTCACTCTTTGGAACAAGCGCTGCTACTGAATCTATCACCACTACATCAATGGCTCCAGATAAAATTAAACGGTCTGCAATTTCTAATGCTTGTTCTCCATAATCTGGTTGAGAGACCAATAAACTATCTACATCAACACCTAATTTTTTTGCATATGCACTATCAAAAGCGTGTTCCGCATCTATAATTGCACACATGCCTCCTTTCTTTTGCGCCTCTGCAATCACATGTATTGCTACTGTTGTTTTACCAGAAGATTCTGGGCCATAAATTTCTATAATTCTTCCTTTTGGTAAACCACCTATTCCTAATGCGGTGTCTAATCCGATAGATCCTGTGGAAATAACTTCTTGAGGTTCTTGACTTCTTTCATTCATCATCATCACACTACCCTTGCCATAATCTTTGTCAATTTTGTCAATCGTTAATTTTAATGCTTTTAATTTTTCTACGTTTGGGTTACTCATGGTTAGTCGTTTTATGTTTTCTTTAATATTTAAGTGAAGATATGGATAATTTGTTAATAAACTAAAATATTTAGTATTATTTTACTAATTTGATTAGTTTTTAATTATTTATTGGTTAATTTTCTATTTAATTGTCTGATTTTCATTGTTTTATTAATTTAGTAATAAATTTAGTTTTTTTTACAATTTAGTTTTAAAGTATTTATTTTAAATATTTTAGGGGTTGATTTAGGTGTTTTTTAACTGGTTAATAAAGAGGAATATCTTTCTGTGTTTGTTCTTGTTAAAAGTAGTTGATTTTAAAATAGTAACTAAAATACTAAATGTGTATTTCTATTGTAGTATTAAGTATTAATACATTTATATAAATAAACTAATACTATTATCCCTGTGTATATCTTAATATCTAATTTATTCACGAAGTTAATTTTTTTAATACAGCTTCTAATAATCAATACAGCAAAGGATTATATAAAATAAATAAATTATTTTATAATTCAATTTTCTAGTAATACACAAGTTAAGCACTGTTAATTAACGGGCATAAAACAAGTGTTTTTTATCCCATTTATTTTAAATTGATAAATCAAAACCTATTTATCCTTTTATTTTGCAGGTTTATTCACCCCAAAAGTATAGATATCCCCTAAAATTTTATTTATCCACCAGCCCTCTGTGTATTTTTTATTAGCCTTTTACCCGAAATAGACTTGTTTTTCATGCTTTTAGGCATGTTTAGTACCAAGAAAACATTATTTTTGCTCTCCCATAATTAATTATATATGTCAATTATTCAGAACATTAGAGAAAGAGGTGCTTGGATCATGTTTGGTATTATAGCCCTAGCCTTAATCGCCTTTATTTTACAAGATGGTATTGGTAAAAAAGGCGGCTCAACAGATACGACCACATTAGGTAAAGTAAATGGTGAGGTTATTAATAAAATAGAGTTTGAAGAAAAGCTAGAAGCACAAATACAGAATTATGCTTCACAAGGTGTAAAAAGAGAACAATTAATTGGTTATTTATGGAGCCAAGAAGTGGATCGTCTTTTGTTTAAATCAGAAGAAAAAAAACTAGGCATCACCGTAGGAACTAAAGAGCTTTCCGATGTATTGTTTGGCAATGAATCACCGTTCAAACAAGAATTTACAGATAAGACGACGGGAGAGTTTAAGGTGAACGATGCAAAACAAGCCATCGCACAAATAAAAAAATCTAAAAATAAAGACCAGGTTAAACAAATCGAAAAATTTTATATTGAACCCGCTATTGAAAATAGACTAAGAAGTAAATACCAAGCTTTGGTAGTAAAAGGTGTTCAATTACCAAAATGGTTGGCTGAAAAGCAATTTGCAGAAACAAGCAATGTGGCTAATATTTCTTATGTTGGTTTACCCTATGCTAGTATTTCAGACAGTACTATAAAGGTAACTAATGAAGATATAGCAGCGTATTTAAATGAAAACGCAGCCTCTTTTCAAATCGAAGAAACAAGTAAAAATATTGGTTATGTTGGATTTAGCGCAGCACCTTCTAGCGCGGATAGCGCAAGCGCAATAGATGTTTTAGTAGCCTTAAAAGATGATTTTAAAAACACCAATGATCCTACTGCCTTTTTAAATAAAGCAGGAACCGAACTTCCTTATTACAATAGTTATTTAAGCAAGAAATCAATAAAGGTGCCACAAAAAGATTCCATCTTTAATGTGGGTGTTGGAAATGTATACGGACCTTATGTTGATGGAAAAAATTATACCATTGCAAAGGTGATTGGTTTAAAACAATGGCCAGACAGCGCAAGCTTTAGACATATTTTAATTGGTACCATCAACCCAACCAATGGCCAACAGCTGAGGGATGATAGTTCTGCAAAAAAATTAGCGGACAGTATTAGCAATGCAATTAAAGGCGGCGCTTCATTTGATGCACTTTGTGCAAAATATTCAGATGATGAATCAAGCAAATTAAAAGGCGGTGTTTACCCAATGTTCTCTCAAGGACAAATGGTGATTCCTGTAAATGATTATTCTTTTGAAAGCCCAGTGGGTGCAAAGGGTGTGGTAAAATCAGAATTTGGTTTCCATATTATGGAGGTTTTAAAACAAAGCGCAAAAGGACCAGCGTATAAAATTGCTTATTTATCGAAAAGCATTATACCTAGCAACGAAACTGTGACAAGCGCTTCAACAGCAGCAGCACAATTTGCTTCCTCTACAAAAGATTTAAAATCATTCAACGCCAACGCGGTTAAAATGAGCAAACAAGTATTGCCAGCAACAGGCATTAAAGCAAATGATTTTGAAATTCCTGGAGTAGGTACAAGCAGAGCCACTGTTCGCTGGATTTTCGATAATAATGTAAATACTGTTTCTGAGCCATTTGAAGTGGGTGATAGTTATTTTGTAGCCATTATTACAGGAATTGACAAAGAAGGTCTAGCTAGTGTTGAGGCGGCAAAACCTCAAGTAGAAGCAATTATCAGAGATAAAAAGAAAGCGGAGAAAATTAAAAATAACCTAAAAGGAAATAGTTTAGAAGCCATTGCTATCAACGCAAAAGCAAATATTCAAAAAGCGGACAGCATTAATTTTAATTATTCTATGATTCCGGGATTAGGCAATGAACCAAAAATTGCGGGTGCGGCTTTCAATAAATCTTTAATCAACAAGGTCAGTGAACCAATTGCAGCAAATTCTGGTGTTTTTGTAATTAGTGTCAATAGCCTTGGTGCCAAACAAACAGGGCAAGATCCTGCATTTTTTAAAGACGAGCTTTTACAAAGAACAAGAAGTGTTTTGTTTAGAACAAGCGTTGCTTTAAAGAAAACAGCCACCATTCTAGATAATAGGTCTAAGTTGTATTAATGTCTGATTTATTAAATAATAAAGTTGCAGAAAGTGGTATTCTAACCATTGACCTAGCGAGCTTCTTACCCGCGAACGAATTTATTTTGTTTGATATTAAACCATTTCTTTTTATGGAATTAATATTAAAAGAAAAAGAATTTCGCGCAGCCCTTCTTACAACTGACTGGACTAATTATAAAGATAAGGTGGTAGGTATTATTTGCTCTGCCGATGCTATTATTCCTATGTGGGCCAATATGTTAATTGTATCTGCTCTAAACCCTTTTGCTAAAGCGGTTTATTTTGGTAATGAAAATAAAGTAAGAGAACAACAACTACTAGAAAACATAGGTGCACTCAATATTAACGAATACAACGATCAAAGAGTAGTGATTAAAGGTTGTGGAGACACACCCATTGGAGAGTCGGCCTATATTGCTATTACGCAGAAGTTAAGACCCGTAGTAAAGAGCATTATGTACGGAGAGCCTTGTAGCACCGTACCTGTTTATAAAAAGAAGTAAGCTAGAAATAAGTAAACGAGAATTTTAATGCGCTTCTAACCAATTTTTTCCCACCCCCACTTCAGCTTCCACCGGAACACCATTCGGAAGTACCATGGCTTCTTTCATACATTTTAATATTAATTCTTTTAGTGCAGGTAGTTCTTTTTCTACCGCATCAAAGACTAATTCATCGTGTACCTGCAAAATCATTTTAGATGCCCAGTTGGTTTTTTTCATTTCACCATGAATTTTAATCATGGCTAGTTTAATCATATCTGCAGCAGAACCTTGAATAGGAGAGTTGATGGCATTTCTTTCTGCAAAACCACGCACGGTAAAATTACTACTATTAATATCTCTTAACCAACGCCTTCTTCCCATAAGGGTTTCCACAAAGCCCAATTCTTTGGCATTATTAATTTGCTGGTCCATATATAATTGAATACCCGGAAATTCTTTTTTATAGTTGTCTATAATTTCTTTGGCCTCTGTTCTTGAGATGGCTAAATTTTCTGCTAAACCAAAAGCGCCCTGGCCATAAATAATTCCAAAGTTCACACTCTTTGCTTTGTAACGCATTTCTTTTGTTACATCTGCTTCATTAATACCATAAACTTTAGCAGCCGTTGCCGTATGAATATCTTTGCCTAGTTTAAATGCTTCACACATATTTGGATCACCACTAATGGCCGCTACAATACGAAGTTCAATTTGAGAATAATCGGCGCTTACCAGTACACGACCTTTCTCACGAGGAATAAAGGCTTTTCTAATTTCTCTACCACGCTCTGTTCTAATAGGTATGTTTTGTAAATTAGGATTAGTACTACTTAATCTTCCAGTAACCGCCACCGCCTGCGCATAGCTAGTATGTACGCGCCCGGTTTTTGGATTAATTAATGCTGGAAAAGAATCAACATAGGTAGATTTTAATTTTGTTAACTCTCTAAAATTTAAAATATCATCTACTATTTTATGCTTAGCCGCCATTTTTTGTAAAACATCTTCCCCTGTTGCGTATTGGCCGGTCTTGGTTTTCTTTGCCTTGGCATCTAGTCTCAAAATATCAAATAAGACTTCACCCAACTGTTTTGGAGAGGCTAAATTAAAACGAACCCCCGCTTGTTCATAGACGCGCTCTTCACTAACCTTAGCATCAACTTCTAAGACCTTACTATATTCATTTAAAAAATCAATATCCACTTTCACTCCCTCGTATTCCATATCAACTAAAACGCGCACTAGTGGGTTTTCTACCTCATTAAATACTTTTTCTACACCACGCTTTTTAATTAAAGGTGTAAAACAATTTTTTAATTGTAAAGTAATATCGGCATCTTCTGCTGCGTATTCTGTTACCTGGTCCAAGGGCGCATCGCGCATAGTGCCCTGGTTTTTTCCTTTCTTTCCAATAAGCGTGGTAATAGAAATAGGCTCATAACCTAAAAACTGTGCACTTAGCAAATCCATACTGCGCCTGCCTTCTGGCTCAATTACATAATGCGCCAGCATGGTATCGAAAGTTTTACCCAATAGTTCCACACCATACCACTTTAACACTAAAAAATCATATTTTAAGTTTTGGCCAATCCAAACAATGTCTTTGTTTTTAAACAAGGGTTCAAACAATGCCAATGTTTTTTTAGCCTCAGTTTCGTTTGCAATTGGAATATAAAAACCCTCATGTTCTTTATAAGAAAAACTCAAACCCACCAGCTCCACATCGTTGGCATTAATGCCTGTAGTTTCTGTATCAATACAAACCTCTTTTTGTAATAGCAAATCCTTCACAAGGGCTTGAATATTTTCTTTACCCACCACCGCCTTATAATGATGTGGCGTGTTCCCACTATTTTTATTCACCACTAATTCAACCGGCAAATCTTCGTCGCCTAATTCATTTTCCTGATCATCTTCATCACTATCTAAAGAATTAATGCGCTGCTCATTATTTTTTGCCTCTATTTCTTTCGCCCCGCCTTTTTTATTTTTAGTTTTTACATTGACAGTATTTCCAAACAAGTCCGTTTGTTCTTGTTTAGCAGTTGCTATATCAAAGGAACCCGCGCCTCCGCTTACCGAGAACTCGTCCCCTAAAATTCTTTTTCCTAATGTTTTAAACTCTAGTTCATTAAAAATTTCAGCCAGCGCCGATTTATTTTTTTCTTTTAATCTAAAATCTTCTTCATGAAAGCTAACAGGCACATTGGTAATAATGGTGGCTAGCTTCTTACTCATAATTGCCGATTTTTTACCTGCGCGCACTTTTTCCCCCATTGAACCCGTTATTTTATCGGCGTTATCTAGTACTCCCTCTAAAGTGTCATATAATTTTAAAAGTTTAGCGGCTGTTTTTTCACCCACGCCAGGAATGCCTGGTATATTATCAGAGGCGTCTCCCATTAAGCCCAACATATCTACCACCTGTTCTACTCTTGCGATATCCCACTTCTCACAAATTTTTTTAGCATCCACAATTTCTTCTTTATTACCAAATGCAGGGGGCTTCCATATATACACATTGGGTTTTACTAGTAATTGACCATAATCTTTATCTGGGGTAACCATATACACTTCATAACCCTTAGCAGCAGCCTGCCAGGCAAGTGTTCCAATAATATCATCTGCTTCGTATCCGTCATATTCAATCACTGGAATATTAAAACCCTCAATGATGGCTTTAATATGGGGTAATGAATCTAATAAATCTTCAGGCGCCTCTTGTCTGTTGGCTTTATAATCTGTGAAATCGATATGACGCTCAGTAGGGGCATGTGTATCAAAACAAACTGCAATATGCGTTGGATTTTCTTTTCTAATAATTTCTAAAAGTGTATTGGTAAATCCAAATTGTGCATTGGTATTAATACCTGTTGTAGTAATTCTGGGTGTGCGAATAAGCGCATAATAAGCGCGGTAAATTAATGCTAGTGCATCTAATAAAAATAGCTTTTTTGGCATGCTGCTAAGTTAACAAAAAAAACCTCCCCACCACAGCTGTGATAGAGAGGTTCTTCTAAGAAAAGGATAACCTGTTAATTAGTTAATCTTGTATTTATGTTTATAGCGCTCGTACAATTGTTTTTGTTTATCATCCAAAGATATATCTCGCCCTTGAATAAAGGCCTTGGTCAACTGATTGCCTCTCATATCCAAAATATCGCCCTCGCTAATAATGATATTAGCATCTTTTCCGGTTTCAATAGATCCCGTGATATCATCAATACCTAAAATTTTAGCAGTATTAAGGGTAATAGCGCTTAAGGCCTCTTCCTTGCTTAAGCCATAAGCTGCAGCAGTACCTGCATTGAAGCTAATATTGCGCTGCTTGCTTTGATCGTTGGCATCGTTGATGGCAAATAAGACACCTGCTTTTTTAAGTTCTGCGGGTAGTTTATAAAGTTGATCGATATCATCGTCTTCCGTAGTAGGAAGCGCATGCTGATTATCTAAAATAACTGGAATATTATTCTCTACTAAAATAGAAGCAATTTGTAAGCTTTCAGCAGCCCCTACAATGACCATATTAAATCCAAATGTCTTTCCTAAATCAATAGCTAACAACATTTGCTTTACCTCGTTCGCGCGAACATATAATTTTTGTTTGCCAGTGAATAGTCCACGCACTGCCTCAAACTTTAAATTATTTGCTGCATGATTTTTTTCTTGTAAATAAGCACGCGCTTCTGTAAAGAAAGTTTTAATGGTTTCAATTTTATCCATGGCCTCTTTTACCGGATCGGCTGCAGCTTGGCGCATATATCCACCACGACTACCTCTTCTTGGGATAAGGGTTGGCATATTTATAAAAATTCCATTATCTAATTTGTAAGCAGCGTCTTCATAATTCCATGCGTCTAATTGTACTATGGTTGAACTTCCTTCGATAAGCTCACCCATCGGTGCCACATGTGCAAGCAGCACACCATTAGCGCGTAACACATTAATGACTTTAGAATCTGTATTATAAGAAACGATGGTTCTAATGCTTGCGTTATTTTCTCCAATTTCTTGAAAATCGTTGCTACCTCGCACACCACTATTAATTTCTCTCAAACCTAGGCTTGATAATGGAACAATTAATCCAGGATACACTTGTTTACCAGATGCATCTATAATAGTAGCGCCTATTGTAGATACAGCAGCACCTACACCCGTAATTTTTCCTTTATCAAAGGATACCGATGCGTCGGTTAAGACTGTTCCGTTACCGACATGCACGGTGGCATGCGTAATAACAATAGGACCCGATTGCGGACCTACAGGATAAACTGTTTCCTGAGCGCTTGCTTTTAATTGTAAAAGTGCAAGAGATACAATCAATAAGGTGGTATATTTCTTTTGCATATATTAATCTTTTTGAGTTTCGTAAATAGTAACCATTTCATTTTCGTGGTCATGATCACCACAAGTTAGTAGTACTTGATAGCTAGGCGTAGCAGCTCTTGTAGGGCCACCCGCTTTTTTCTCTCCTAACATTTTTTGTGTTAAGCGTGTTCTTTCAGCGGCCACCTCTTTGTGCATAGCTGCATCTTTTTCTCTATCAAAATAAATAGTACCATCTACAATAGTGTATAATGATTTTGCATAAATACTTAAAGGATTGTCTGACCATAAAACAACGTCTGCATCTTTACCTGTTTTAATGCTACCCACTTTATCCGCAACATGTAAGGCTATAGCAGGATTAATAGTGACCATTTTAAATGCCTCTTGTTCAGAGACGCCTCCGTATTTAACCACTTTAGCAGCCTCTTGATTTAATCTTCTAGCCATCTCTGCATCATCTGAGTTTATACAAACATTCAATCCCACTTTTTGCATAATAGCTGCATTATAACCAGTGGCATCTTGCACCTCGGTTTTATACATGAACCAATCTGAGAAAGTAGAAGCCGTTGAACCATGTTTTTTCATTTTATCGGCTACTTTATAACCTTCTAATATATGAGTGAAGGTGTTTACCGTAAAATTATATTTATCTGCAACGCGCATCATATAAGTAATTTCTGGTTGAACATAAGAGTGACAAGTAATAAAACGCTTTTTATTTAAGATCTCTACAAGTGCATCTAATTCAAGGTCTCTTCTTGTAGTAGGATTTTCCTTCATTGCTTTTTGATAATCTAGGGCTCTATCAAAAG
>Ga0214919_10000440_pt1 | contig 71070 bp, 68 predicted proteins | sample LL1503_MetaG_FD_177994 | JGI IMG/M metagenome (GOLD analysis project Ga0214919, IMG submission 177994) | Freshwater microbial communities from Lake Lanier, Atlanta, Georgia, United States - LL-1503 | ecosystem: Environmental > Aquatic > Freshwater > Lake | place: USA: Georgia | collected... | reverse complement strand
ATTAAAATATACAGGGGCAACGGCTTTGTTGTATTAGTAAAGCCCACTAGCTCTAATCGCGCGAACTATCCATGTTTTTGTAGTATCAACTACTGACTCTTTATAAATACGCATTCGGCGAATATATGGATTATATATTCGTTTAATTGCCGGAGTAAATCCATCTACATGCTTATAGGAGGAATTATACGCAGACATTCCTAAAAGTATTAATATAAGTAATATTATTGTAAAAATATAAGTATAAGTCATATATTTATATATTTATATTTAGATTTATATTTAGATTTATACCGTCTTGCTCGCATTTTTTTTAATAAGTTTATCGGAATGCTTGTTTGATAGCATGTTACTTTCGGCTGCCTGAACATTATGAGAATTACCTTTTGGTGGTATGGGGAAAGATTTAGATGACCGTGGCCGTAAACTTTCTCTCAATGGGTCGCCACTGTTTCTAGTAGTAGCATTGCCGCCAATATGGGTGGGTGGTGGAATATCTACAGTAGATGTTAATAAAGTATTATCTATTCCTTCAACATAGTTTGCATGTTGATTATATAAAGCAATAACGATTAATGTAATTAGCAATCCAATCAAAGAATTGTAACAGGTTAGCAATATAATAAAGCTAATTAATAATAATCTTCCTAAACTAGTAGTCAATAAGGTATACATAGATATTGTCCGCATTGTTAAGATAACTGCCATTAACAATATTAGAAAAATTATAGTAATTATCTGTTGTTTTGTCATTATATAAATTAACTGATATTATTTTTGCTATAATATTTTGTTTTAAGACGTTTTTCTAAATTATAATATCATTTTTTATTAAGATGTCTTTAGCAATGTATGCAGCACCATTTGAAAATGTTTCAAATGAAGATAATAATGAACATAAACGAGAAACATCTGGTAATCTAATACACGCCAAAAAACACGCAAACAATAAAACACAAAAACGGCCTATATTACCCTCCGAAAAAGTAAGTAATGTCTTAAAAACGATTCATGATTCTCCCAATAATGATGCAGGTAATCTAGGAGACTTTGTGCCTATTCCTCCACCTAACTCCGTCGGAGTAGAAAATACAATTATTAGAGAGAATATGACAAATAATGCGAATGCTAGCGCAGGCGTCCCTACATCAAATCAAGAGCAAAATTATTACGCGCATTTAGATTCTGATGGAGAACAGCAAGATGATACGAATGACGTGAACAACATAAATAATAATTACATGAACACACAGTTAGCCTCTGATTATTATAAGAAATATACTAGTCAGAATTTCAATTCACAAATGAATTCACACACGCCTACGCATAGACCTAGTAAATCCGTAAATAATAGACCGTACTATAGTCCTAACATGCAGCAACAACAAATGTCTGGGGATACCAATTCATTATTATTAGACAAATTAAATTATATGATTAATTTGCTAGAGGAACAACAAGACGAGAAAACGAATAATGTGACAGAAGAAGTGGTTCTATATTCATTCTTGGGCATTTTTATCATTTTTATAGTGGACTCCTTTGCTAGAGCAGGAAAGTATGTGAGATAACCTATCTACAAAATAATATATTTGACATAATTACTAAATAAAGATAACTATAATGATTATGTAATGTTTGATTTTAATAAGGTAAAACTAATAAGTCATAGCGGGTTTATAGATAATAATTATTCTGTGTTAGAACAGGTGGCATATATTGCCAGAGTTAGTAACCCAGCCAATCAACACAATACGCTAACAAGCGAAAAACTGTGTAAATATTTACTAAAAAATAAACACTATAGCCCATTTGAAATGGTACATATTTGTATAGAAATAGAAACTACGAGAGATATAAGTCGCCAGATATTACGACATCGCAGTTTTTCATTTCAAGAATTTAGTGGTAGATATGCGGATGCTACAAAAGAGTTGGGATTTGTTAATCGCGAATGTAGACTACAAGATACTAAAAATAGACAAATGAGCGTGGACATTATGGAAAATACTGGTAATGATGCTTTAATAGAGCAATTCAACCAAATACAAAATGAATTGATAGAAACGCAACAAAAAATGTATACTTTTTGTATTACTAACAATATCGCAAAAGAACAAAGTCGTACTATATTAAGTGAAGGGCTAATAAAAACAAAATTATATATGAGTGGAACGTTACGATCATGGATACATTATATACAAGTTAGAGGTGATAAACAAACCACTCAACGCGAACACTGGGATATTGCAGTCAAGTGTAAAAATGAAATTAAAACCATATTCCCATTAATAGATGACGTCATATGTGAAGAATAACTTATTGTTATACAAATCTATAATAAAATCAATACCTTCTCCGGTTTAAATGTATGATATGCGAAATTGTAAAAGAAATATGCCGTCGGACTGATGATTGCCGGTTGTGTCCTAATACGTAAATTGTCAATAATTGTACGATTATGTGCAATATCCTCCAGCACAGCAAACTGAAAGGATGACTGTTTTTTAACGATTGCGTAAAGCGCTACCTTGTATCCATGTATAAATACCTCTTTTTCGCATAATGTATTGGTTCTTATAGAAGCAAAACACGACAATACCTCTACCTCTTTTTTAATAGTAACGCATGGTTTTCTAAAAAAATAAGAAGCAATAATATCAGTTGCTTCATTTAAGATTAAATAAATAAATATATTCCCTGTTTTAACTAATTCCAGTAAATTAGCGACATCGTATGTCATACATATGTCAAAATTCTTATTCTCCATTTTCACGTAGTCTAGTAAATGGTGAATATTCTGCTTAGTACATTCTAATAGCTTATATTGTGGTGGTAAATGCTGTGGCTGGCGCCAATTACTCATACTAAACCCATATGTAGAATATGCGCAAATAGGAACAATGCCTGTCAACTCGTCTTCTCTCTTGAATATACTTACATGAATTGCTGGGTTCAAATGCCGTTGATTATAATGATGAGTTTGAATAATTTCCTGGGCTAGCCCCTTTTTCCTACGATTCTTATCCACACATAAATAATCCACATAATAGGCGTCAAAATTGGCATCTTTATGTCCATTATTGATTTGTACGTGAACTGGCCTAGTAGTCATAAGCCCTACCAATTTAGAATCCGCAATTGTTTCATTTGTTTTACTGTCTAATAATAAATCATCTTCATTATAAAGAGAGATAAATGACGGGGAATTATGTCCTGTAAAATAAGCTTCTATATGCTTTTTTTTGGGAAAATATATGTTATCGTTATTTCTTAAATAATTCGCTTGTATAAAACTCAATGCACGCTTAAATTTTAAATCTGTTAATTTATTATAATTTATTGTTTCAATCTGCCTGAAATTACAATATCTGTTTTTTTCCGGTAATGTTTGACATATTATACCTGGGGGCATGAACCAATAACGGAAATCGTAAACATGAAATACTGGTTGTATTGCCCAAAATTTATATTTTAATCTTATATAAATCATTATTGAGAGAAATATCAAAATGATGATAATGAAAAAGTATTGTAAAGGAATTATCATTATTACTTTACAATATTATTGTATTGGGCATTTTACTCTAGTGCACACCAAGTCCCGGAAAAACCGTTTCACCATATGTGGGATGTTTTATAATTGGTAGTCCGTTGGTTGCGTTTCCGCCACGCATAAAGTTTGAACTTACTGTGTCGGCTGTGTATTTCCCTCCTGTTTTTTTAAAATAAACTGGGTCTGGTTGACCTTGGTTAAGAGCATGCCCGTATGTATCTCTTGCCCATCCTGTTCCGCCCATCATTCGTCTACTACTAGTCCGTCTTCTACTACTACTAGTCCGTCTTCTACTACTAGTCCGTCTTCTACTACGACTACTCATTCGTTTACGACTACGAATACGACTATGTCTACGACTCATTATAATATAACACCATATAATTTATTTCAAGATGGCTTAACAAGTATATATAAATATTGGTATTCATAAGCAACCTTTACTAAATCTATCTTACCTTGAAGAATAAATCCAACATCTTGCGCTTCTTGTAATATCATATCATCAGACTCCATGTACAACGTATGTTCATTTTTCCGGGTTTTGCCATCTTTCCCAGTGAATTTCTCTTTAAATGTAGCCACATTTTTACTATTGTCTATATCAAAATCTGACCTATATTTAAAATCGTCAAATGTCACGTTAGTATGTTTAATTCTCTCCTTTGCATATCTTTGTGGAGAGACCATCATCAAAGGATTCCCAGGAGGTAATATTGGATCAAACTTATCTCTATTTACTAAATGAACTATTAAATACCCTCCAGGTTGTAACCATGTTATACAATTCTCAAAAAAAGCACGCTTATCCTTCATATAGTAAATCGTAAAGTACAAGCATAAAATATGAGTATATGAATTCGGCTCAAACGCTAAAGCATAAGTCACATCACGTTGATAAAAATCATATTCTGGATAATTTTCTTTGGCCTTGGCCACCATTGCCTCCGATATATCTACACCACTAGCCTTAAACCCTTGCGCTTCTAGTGCAGCCACATGATGTCCTGTTCCTGAACCTACATCTAATATAATGCTTTCACTAGTCGGTTTAGTAGCATTTACAATTTGTCCTATTTCATAATTGTCCTTCAAATTATTATATACTAAATGGTCATATATATTTACATAAAAATTATCATATACGTCAGTACCTGATTTAATTAAAAACTTATCGTTTTGTTGGAAACCTTCTATTGGACCAACTGCTTTAAGTCCTTTAAAAAAAGATATTACAATTAATAACAATAACACACCAATAAGAATCTTCCCCCATGAAGAAAGATTTTTATAAAAATTAGTTATTGGTTTCATTACATTCATTCCATTCATTCCATTCATCATTTTCATTCTATATGTATTAGTGTTATTTTTTTTGTGTGATTTTTATTATATGACTGAATTTAGTGAAATTAATGATATTAGAGAGCAAAAGGAATTTAAAGGGATTACCTTTTCTGGATTCAAGAAATCCGATGTTAAAAAAGAATTGCTAAATAATTTAATTACTACAAAAATAGAACAATCCTGTTATTGGGTAGCTGAATTAATTTGTGCTGGACATTATAGTGACATTTGGGATACTATTCTCCTTTTTTATAGTAAACATATTCATTTAGGCAACCCTAAACTCGCTATTTATCTAGATTTACGTATTCAAAATTTTAAAGAGCTAATCACCTCTGGATATGTAAATCATGAAATAAGATTGAGAAATAATGATAAAATGCGTAAACTGTTTTGCGAAATCATTTGTATATTATGTGACACAAAACGAAAACCCAGTTTTGAAGAAGTCAAAATTAAGAATGCCCAAGATGCCTTTAACATGGATACTTTAACTGAGAGATTTAAAGCCCCTAATATGGCTTATGCCGACGCAATCTTTTTAAAGGATGACCCTAAGGAACTATTTATTGCAATTAATGAACTTGCATTTAACATTTCGGCAAATAGTAAAAATATTATGGATGCCTGTTATTGGATTGAATGGATTTTAGAATATGAAACTATGTGTAATAGTAAAAAAATAAAATGTATATGCGAAAGAAGACCGACCATTCCAGTAGACAGTAAATGTCAACTGGATATTGTATGGCTTATATGGTCTGCGTTTTTCACAGAGATTGAAAATCGGCGTTCTACTATAAATAATAAAATACATACTTTGCTAACTAAAGTCTCAAATAGTTTATTGAAATTGTTTACTTTGAAATATAGCTCAGGAGTTGTCAGGAGACGAAAATATATATTATATTTTATGGTTGCATTACTTACTGAACCCGTAAATTATGACGAAGAAATATGTAAAAATAAAGACCAAATTAGTAATGTTACGCAGAAGATTGATAATATTTATAAACAAATTAAACAAAATGAACATTCTCCTAATACAGATTATTTATTCACGGCACTAATTAATAAGTCCAATTTTGATAAGACAATTGAAAAATTGGATAAAATGAATAACTTTGGAGAAGCCTTTATCCCGCAAATAAAATAAATGCGGTTATATATGCCTCTTTAGATATATATTTAACTATTAATCTAATCTTATGTATATAATATGCCACAAACTAAAAAACGATTGTCTAAAAAAACAACTATGACAAAACAATCAAAAATTGTCCTCACTTTTATTGAAATGTTAAACACTGTCAAATTGTATCATTGGAAAACACATAGTTTTGCTACGCATAAAGCGACTGACGAATTATACAAGGATTTAAATTCAAATATAGATACATTTGTTGAAACAATGTTAGGACATAGTGCGTCAGAACTTAATCATAACCGAGTAAATTTGACGCAGGTAAAATCAATTCCATTACATGACTATAATTCAGTAAACGATTATATTAAGCAAATTAAGCAATATATTGCTTTTTTAAATGGTCTCTCATTAGACAATTTAACGGATTTAATGACTGTTCGCGATGAATTATTAATTAACATGAACAAATTTCTATATTTAATGACGTTTAAATAAAGTTGGCATCGTAATATAATGAAAATTTAATATATATATTTTTATTATACAATGGAAAATACGCCAGCTAATGATTCTATAGTAAATGCGATTAGGACAGATTTATCCTCTGCAACTACTGGAACTAATGACACAGGGACTTTTTTAAATATAGGATGGGTAACCTGGATAGTTATTATATTAATTTTAGCATTTTTAGGATTCAATATTTTTATTTATTTAGCATACGGCGCACAAACCTTGACTCAATATTTTATAAAAATTTTACAATTTTTTGGAATGGAGGTGGTTTCTACTGCTCACAATGTAGCAAATACGGTGTCAGGTAGTGTAGATATTGCTGCTAGCAATCTTAACTCTGCTAACAATGCGAATATGAATATTAACATGAATCCAACGAATCCGGTTAATTCAAATTATTCTACAAATTATGCTGTTACTAATAATAATGATAACGCCAATTATAACAACATGAATATGAATATGATACAACCAAATGTACAAATGCCTAATCAACATATGCCTCCATCTACTAATCAACCAGCAGATATATCTGCCACTATCCTTCCAACAAATAATAAACGTAATTCATTAGATGCGGCTTTAGATAGTGCTATAGGAGAAACCAGATTAATGGGCAATACATATGAAGCAGACGATTCTTATAGTACCGTTCAAATGAGCAAATCCCAAAATAAGGCTGGATGGTGTTTCATCGGCGAAGACCGTGGATTTAGGAGTTGTACAGAAGTAGGCACAAATGACGTGTGTATGTCTGGCGACATTTTCCCGTCACAAGATATTTGTGTCAATCCTAATTTGAGACAATAAACGAGTAGTAAGAAACCGATTTTAGGGGGGTATCGCCCGTATAAATTTCGCATTTACTGGCCATTTACTGCCGCTAGTGTTCATAGTTAATCGTTGTTTGGAATAATACGTCGGAAGATTATCATTATAACATAAATCTATAATTTTACCAGGAACATCCGATGCACTGGTTGGCTGACAATCCCCTGCGCTAGGAATTTTATACAACTTACCAGTACATGGGTCAGCAATTACATTACATAGTAACTGTCCTCCATCTTCAACTACAGCATCTGGTGGAGGAACGCTATCAGGAACCGTTGGAGGATATGGGGGGTGAGATGGCGCGCCCGGGGGCTGGGGTGGAGGAGGCGGAGGTATTACCGGAGGATTACTTGGTTGTCCCGCTGTATTAGTGCCTGGTAAACTAGGGGGTGTGGCAGGTGGAATTGTTGGCGGACAAGTAATCGGTTTATCCGTAACTACTCCATCTAATGTAATGTTCACAGTATTTACACGTTTTAAATAACCCGTATTAGGATTAGTATATGATTGTGTCTGAGTAGCCCAAGTGGTAGTGCGATTTGTCCATAGTCCTCTAGCGATAAGAGAATATTTCTGTTGTTTTGTTAAATTAGAACTATTTTTTTTATATTGTAAAATATTCCCTTTATAATCCACCGCAACTTGATATGCGGTGTTACCATTAATTGGCTTAGCGTCCGTTACACACCGATTTTGTACACGATACCATTCTCTCGGAGGAATAGGTAAATAGTTTGGACCTAAACATGACATAATTATATTATGATATATGATGATATATTATAATGTATAATAATTGTTACGTGTATACCGTTTATGGGTTATACATATCATTGTTCCCTGCGAAATACCACCGTAATGATAAGTAGTTCGGATTTACTAAATTCATGCCTGTTCCAGTAGCAGCATTAGAAGCCGCATTAATATTTGGTCCATTTTTAACTAAAGCTTGTATGGCTGCTGTGCCTAAACCATAATCATAATACCATAAATTAGAGATGTTTCCAGTGAACCCACCATTTTGTGCTACATATACATCACCATAGTTCTGTTTAGGTACTCCATCTAATGCTAAACTTTGCGTAATGAGACCATTTATATAGACATCTAATGTTGTATTTTGGCAACGGATAATAACGTTTACCCATTTATTTAATGGGATATCAGGAATATCTATTTCTTCATTAATCACATTATAAGTATTCATAATAACTGCTAAAGTATTGGTGTTTGGTTTAATATATAATCCAGGGGCATTATTAGGAGTATTTAATCCAGTGTTGGGGTCTAAGTCCGCATTTCCCTTGCTAAATATATGTTGATAATGAGTAGATGAGGTTGGCAATGATACTATATATATCCATATAGACCAGGTGAATTCAATCCCCGAATTATCATTTACAGAACGAGCTATTGTCCTTGCTCCGGTATTAGTCGGGTCTTGTGGAAATATAAGCATTTGAGTTGCATCCACCATCCCATCAATTAATTTTGGTGAAGTAGGAGGTGTAATATACCATGCTATTAGAGACACGCCTATCTGTAGCAATATAATAAATAAAAAGATAATCAACAATATAAAAGCCAACTTGGCTACTGCACTGTTAGATGATAAAAATTCCCTAACTCCGCCTAATTTATTTGTTGAAAACTGATTAAATGTTGATGGATTGCTGCTATATTGAGAATTCATTATATATATAATAAGAAATGAATAAAATGAATGAAATGAATAATATGAATAATATAATTACATTAAATTATATTATGTCATTTATATTATGTCGTTTATAGTGATATGCTGCTCTGTACTTGTGACCCATTCATTAACGATAAATTAATTGTATATTGTCCAAATATGCTAGATAACCAACTAGCTCCATATCCAGATTGGTATATATTCCACGCAGTCTGTGGGTCTGTAGCGTTCGGCCAATACTTAAAATTAGCAGTATATCCAGAAAACCCTCCATTTGGCGTTACATACACAGGTTGTGTGTTATTAACATCCGCTACTCCTGATAAAATACCTGTCTGTGTCAGTTTACCATCTACATATACGTCTAAAGTACGACCATATACACTTATTAATACGTTTGTCCATTTTTGAATTGGCATATTAGGCACTGTAAATGTTTGTACAGTAGGCGCAATAGAACTGGCAGTAGCAGGCACCGTATCTACTCCGGGAAACACCGTTAAAGACACATATAAATCATTTGATGTTGGACCAAATACTAATGCCGGGGATGGATTCAATGCATTAATAGATGCTAAAGTACTGAGATCCGGCGACCCTGCAGCTGAATTCATATTAGCAAATAATATTTTAGGATTTCCATAATTTAAGTTCCAATCTTCAATATAATACCAAATAGAGTAAGTGTAATTAGTCGCTATAACTCCGGAAGAATTTCCTGCTAAACTAGTTGCCGGAACAGTAAGCATTGAAGTCCCGTCATTTACTGTAGATGATAATGTTGTAACGTCGCTATATACATAACGAAATACTATGTAAATCAATATCAGTATTAAAAATATAAATAGTAAAGTCTTATAACTCATTATATATAAGTATTAGAAATTTCTATTGTGTAAATATAGATAATATTCAACTATAATAATTTGAAGCATTTGTAAAAATACTTTGATTAAAATCAGCTACCACTGGCGGATTTCGCGATTTAACAATATTATATAAACTATTTATTTGATTCATAGTTAATGTCTTCTTAAAATACATGACATTACATATTCCACCATTTAATCCATTATCTTCTCCTGCTGTTAATAAATCATACGTAATATATGGAACTACATCTATCGCCGATTTAACTAGCACACCATTTAAAAATATATCTAAAGTTCCACCATTAAAATTAATAACTATATTATTCCATTTTTGAAGTAAAATGTCCGAAGATTTATATATAATTATATTACCATTGTCATCTAATTGAATAGGCATTGCGCCACCATTTAATATTTCTGGCGGCGTGGAAGAATCTATTCCCGATTTTTGTAGTGTTATCATCAATGTATTATCATATGCTCTATACATCACATTAGGTTTACCTCCATAATTTAATAATGATGTATACGTTTTATATGATGTTCCAGTGCCTACATTTGGTGGCGAGGCTTCAATAAATGCCCAAAAAGAAAGACCATATGTATACTCTTTACTATCTGTACCGTTTAATGTAATATAGTCGCTGATTCTATACTCTTTATTAATATGTATCGGCATGTTTATTAACTGGGTTCCGTTCTTTTTATACATATGCGCATCTAAATATGGAATCCCATAAAATATGGTTAATATAACAATAAACCCAATAACAGCCAAATAGACTTTTTTATTACCACGATATATGGCTTCTGTAAAAAACTCCTTCAAGAAATCAAATATAACTACTAATATACACGGAATGTATAAAATAGTGTTAACTATCAATTTATATATTGGACTTTTTTGAATATACCCGCCAGCAGTTAATATTTTAAAACTAATGGCTAGTATAACAGTAATAATAATCATGTTCAGTATGAATTTTCCTACTCCCGCGGCTGATTCAAAATTCGCACTATATCCAGATAAACTACTTACCCCTCCGGCTAATACGGCTATAAAAAAGCCAGACATACCTAGTCCAATTATTATAAGCACCACTCTTGTAAAAATGGAAAAAACTGGATTACTTGATAATGGTATATTTTCTGCCAAATTTGCAATGTCTTGCGTGGAATATAACATATTATAAAAAGACAACATCATTACTAAGAATAGTCCTAAAAATATACTTAAAAATATAGATATTCCAAAATATTTTGAGGCTATTTCGTATGGATTATAAATATAAAAACATGCGATAGCTATAATATACAAAATTAATAATATTATATATGTTAATCTCGTATAAAATATCTTGGGTTTACCAACTAATTGTGATGTTATATTAGTCCAATACTTAGTTGGACCAATAGGAACGGCTGGCGCTTTCCCACCATTAGCACTACTACGTCGTATTGGTCCCAGCTTCTCCGTAACCCAATTAGAAATGCCGTCAACCTTATCGCCTTTATTGCTGTTGCTATTTTCCGCAAACCAGCTAGACACATTATCATTGTTTGCACCACCACTAACAGCAGCATCCATATTTCTATTTAAAAAATTACCCATTATATATACTATATATTATATACTATATATTATATATTACATGTTTTCCATAGCAGTTTTTTTACCATGACAATCTCTACATAATGCCACTAAATTGGTCACTTCATTGGTTCCACCATATTCTAGGCGTCGTTTATGGTCTACTTCAAACCAGGCATTCAATGTTTGGTTACAATCTCCACATTTCCATTGTTGTTGCGAAGCCACATATTTCTTTTTGGTTTCACTAACTGAACGTTTGGTCGCGCCTGAACTCGCCCTATTGCTAGTGCCGCCACCAGATTGTAATATACGTTTTTCACTAAGTCTAGGTCCAAATTCGGCGGTTGAATCTAATCCTAAACCTCGGTTTAATGTAGACATAAATGAATTGTTTGTATCATTATACTCATTTGTGTCATGATTACGATTACTAGTAAAATCTAGTATAGGAGATATCATGTCCATAGACGTCTTGTCAATTGGCATATATTTAATGACGTTATTCGCATTTAATAAGATTTTTTGACATTTTTGCGGATTTCGCTTAATTAATAAATATAATGAAACTCCGGCAACTGCGAAAAATCCCATTTGATAATACTTTTTCCATGACATTAATAGTTTGGTATATTTGCCATCATAGTATATATTAAAAATACAAAAAGCAGTTATCGCCAACATAAGTAATTCTAACTTCATTCTACCTTATATTATGCTTTTACAAAAATATGTAGTGGTTACACCATTATACTCGGATTTTTTGCTGTTTAAATTGTTTCCTAATGTCGTTGGTTTAACTGTGTAGTAAGCTGTCAAATTGCGTATTTCTTCGTATAATTCTAATGTAGCGTATACATAATTATTTTTACCATACACGTGTTTAAAATATGGACTATTTACTACATCCAACGACGGTTTATAAAAAGTTGGAAATTTTTTACATTTATTGCATGTTGCGTATAATTTATACATAATATATTTATAAATGTATTATGTATTTATTATGTATTCATGCGTATAATATTATAACTAGACACTAAAATATGATATTTTAATTTTGTCCATCCTAAAAGATTAATTTCAAAAACGGTGTGTAACAGTTAGTATAATCTACGCAAAAGGGAAACTAAATTATCAACATCTATTACTTCTGTGGGGCTTTCAAATAAACAGGTAATAAATATCTGTTTAATTTGGTCAAACAACATTAATTCTTTTTTAGACAATTTGTCATAACTATCACCTAACATTTCAATAATAGGGCTATATGACATAACAAACCCCCATACATCAATATTGTTCATAAATACCTCTGTAAAATAGACATGTCCGTCAAATTTACCATTTTTACTGAATTTAATAAGAATCGCAATAATGTACTCAACAATATAATAATATGTAAATTCAAATTCTATAATTTCGTTTAAGGCTTCTTTATTCATATTTATATCATGCTTGAATAATGTACGCATTATGTTATTAATTATTTTAATATGACCTGGACCACGCTCCTCCATCCAAATAAAAATATAATCTAATACGAAGGGGCGCAATTGATAGTGCGTAGGATTCGGGTAATCTGCTAAAAAATCAGCATACATGCTAGAAAATGTATGATTAAACAATATATTAGAAAAGGGCACATTATATTGAAATGGTCGGCGATAGAGTGGTTTAGGAATATTAACAGAATTCATATATTTAGTTGATAGCCCCCAGTCAATCAATCTAGTATACATCTTATCCTGATTTTCATCTACTAAAATATTAGACTCTTTAACATCACAATGATATATATTCTTTTTATTCATTGGTATAATGCCATGTAACAACAAATCAATTAAAGAAGTGTTTAATTTGGTGAAATTATTCATAAAATTCTCTTTATCAACATAATCGCCTATATCAATTCCTCCATTAGGCATATTCAAGGCAGATAATCTATGTAACGATTTATTTATATTTTTACTTGTGATTTTATCTTTCTTTAAAGCCCGGCATTTGTCATTATATCCCTTTATATCTGAACGAGTTAATGTATCCGGGTAACATAATTCTACGTGATTGACTAAAAAATAGTCACTATAATTAGGAATAGTTTCTAAAATTGGCTTATATCTTACAATATCATTATACTCCACTTTTGCGTGTTTTCTAGTCATTAATTTTGTTATTCTATTTTTTTGTTTATTCTTGTCTTTACATTTAATAGCTGGTTTGAAAATACACCCGTACCCTCCTGAGCCTACGACCTTTCCACCCACCAATTTCCCTTTTTTATTTTTATTTTTTCTTGTATTTTTATTTGTCATATATATATCCTTTATTAAAATTTATTGAGGTAAAAACCCCCCGTACACTATGAGACCAATAATTATGCCAATTATTAAGAAAAATAGTACCTTTTGTCTAATTCTATAGTATTCATTCAATTTCACTTGTTTAGGTTTATATGCTTCATAATAATTCGCATAAAAAGCACTTAAAGAAATCTTAGGTTTTTCCATTTTGTCATTAATTTTGTTATGAATAAAATGCATCCAACGAATAAAAGCATCCCGAGTATCTAAATAAGGTGACACTGGATATTCGTCTAATAGTTTACTAAATTCAGTAGTGATAGATTCTGTAGGCATAAATAGCGGCAAATTCTGTATAAATTCATAGTATTTCTTTTTAGTTACCGTATTAGGTCTATGTGGATAACACATAGTAATAGTATGAAGAAAAAACCAATAATGCGGACCCCATACGCTAGAATCCAATGACATAACATACATAAATAAAAATAATATACAACGACAACTTAAATATAAATTATGATATTATGTAACAAATGAATAAAAATGCCAATAATATATGTAATAATTGCGGAAAACATGGACATCTATTTCATCAATGTAAATTACCCATTACTAGCTATGGTGTAATTGCGTTTAGGATTGCTGCTGATAGCAAATTAGAATATTTAATGATACGAAGAAAAGACAGTTTCGGTTATATAGATTTTATTAGGGGAAAATATTCCCCCCATAATATTGGTCAAATACAAACTATTATTAATGAAATGTCTGTGTTTGAAAAAGAACAAATATTGACAAATTCATTTGAACAATTATGGCGAACTATGTGGGGTGATAGTCTAGGAATACAATATCGCAGTGAAGAATCTGCTGCAGCGAAGAAATTTGAATTGATTAAATCGGGCATTAATAATGGCATCAATAGTGGAATTAATGACACGACTAAAATAACGTTACAAGATATGGTAAATAATAGCACAACCTCATGGCAAGAAACCGAATGGGAATTTCCTAAGGGTAGGCGTAATTATCAGGAAAAAGATTTAGATTGTGCTTTACGTGAATTTCAAGAAGAAACCGGATATCCTTCGTCTAAATTAGATATTATTGAAAATGTATTGCCATATGAGGAAATATTTATAGGGTCTAATCATAAATCTTATAAACATAAGTATTATTTAGCATATATGTCTGAATCTCCAATGAACGACATGCCGTTATTTCAACCTGGTGAAGTGAGTAAAATGGAATGGAAATCTTTAGATAATTGTCTGAATTCTATTAGACCTTATAATATTGATAAAATTAAATTAATTAAACATGTTGAATACATTTTGAATGAATATAAGATGTTCTATTGTTGAATATTTATTTTATTTCAGTATTATATAAGATGCTTTCTAACGTTAGTGTACGTCCTGAAGTTAAAATGCAAATCCCGCCAATTAGACAGCCTGTGATTAAGTCGCAGTCTCCTAATGTACAGACGGCACAGGCAACTACTCTTGCTTTAGCTTCTATTTCTGTAAATAATGGTGGTCATAAAATGCTTCGTAGAATAAATAATCACTAGATATATAAATGGTTCTAAAAAAAAAGGGTAATGCGATAAATTATAATGCTATTATGCCTATGTCCATTCGCGGGGGCGCATTCACCTCTGCCGCGGCTGCTGCGTGGTCATACGCAATATGTGTCAATACAACTCAAGGAGGCAGCAGTGTGGCAGCTAGAGTTGACAGGTTTGGTGGAGGAAGGGGCGGAGGCGGCGGAAATGGCGGAAATGGTGGAACCACGATTGCTGTCAGTAGATTTCTATAAAAAGCCGAAAATAATATATTTTGTAAAATATATATTATTTAGATATATAAATCTCCATGATTCGCATAAAACCAGATGTTTTAGCTTCGCTTCCGCTTCCGCTTCCGCCTTATTATAACAAAAAATAAAAAACACTATGGGATTTATATCAAATCCTCAGATAGCTGCTCTGACATACGCATCATACTCATCAAATGTTCAACAAAGTCATTCATCTAATGTACAATCGTCACGCATTGCATATTTTGTATCTCCAAATTGTAGTAATAACATTAAACAAATTGGGTTGTGATGAACTCCTTTTAATCTTTGGTCATTTGCTACGCAGTCAGTGCGCAAAGGTGTAAATAATCACTATATATATAAATGTACAAACAACCTAATATAAACATGTCAATAGGTAAATTTGTTGGTCCCTGCGTCGGGGCTGTAGAACGGCAAATGCTGTAGCTGCGACAATATACTCCGCATATTCATCAACAGTAGTCCAAACCCAAGGTGGTAGCGGCACAGCATCTATAGCTGAACGGTTTAGACATAAACAAAGCAACCCTATTTCTATACCGCGAAGCAATATGATTGTTAGAAAATAAACTATATAATAATATATAATCCATTTATATATTATGTCAGAACCAGTAATAAAAAAACGTAAAGATAAAAAGAAACAGGTCGCTGCTAATTTACAACAAGAATATGAAGAAAGTGGGTGTGCCAACAATTATTATACTTCAGAATGTAATAAATTTCAATTGAAGAAGGAGTTAGTAGAAAGCCAAGTATTAGCCACACACCCAGAAGAAAATAGTTATTTATATCCAACTTTAAATGACCCGAATTTTAATCTTAAAATTGCGAAAAAAAAGGAATTTAATGATTCTCAATATGATGGTAAAATTGAGGATATTGAGGATCAAGCGGAGAAATTAAGTCATGCTGATTTTGAACTAGCACCGCATCAAGCATTTGTCCGTAATTTTTTATCATTTCAAACTCCGTATAATAGTCTATTACTATATCATGGTTTAGGAACAGGTAAAACCTGCTCGGCTATTGGGGTATGCGAAGAGATGCGCGATTATTTAAAGCAAATGGGCATCACTAAACGAATCATTATTGTGGCTTCGCCAAATGTACAAGATAACTTTAGAACACAATTATTTGATGAGAGAAGACTTAAGGAGGTTGATGGTATTTGGAACATAAAACTTTGCACTGGAAACAAGTTATTGAAAGAAATTAATCCAATGAATATGAAAGGTCTCTCAAAAGAGAAAGTGGTTAGTCAAATTAAAATATTAATAAACAATTATTATTCATTTTTAGGATATGTAGAGTTTGCTAATTATATTGCAAGAGTAGAGGAATACAGAGGCGAATATAAAGATGCCAAAGATTTACTTACTAAAAAAGCACATAAACTACAGAGAGAATTTAATGACCGACTAATAGTGATTGATGAAGTACATAATATTCGCATGGATGATAATAATGAGAATAAAAGAGTGGCGACGGAATTAATGAAACTAGTGCGAAATGTGGATAATTTACGATTATTGTTACTATCAGCTACACCAATGTATAATAGCTATAAGGAAATCGTATGGTTGTTAAACCTGATGAATATTAACGATAAACGTGCTACTATAGAGGTATCCGATATATTTGATAGTAGCGGCGAGTTTAAGACAGAAGTAGTTGATGGTCAAACAAAGGAAATAGGGAAAGAATTACTTATTAGAAAAGCGACCGGATATGTATCTTTTGTCAGAGGAGATAATCCATATACATTTCCATTTAGAGTATTTCCGAATGTTTTTGCGAATACCGCATTAACTACTTTTACGGATGATAAAGCATATCCTAAATATCAAATGAATGGTAAGAAGATTCCTAAGGATGACGTGCTTAAAATACTTAGCTTATATTTGACAGAAATTGGTTCTGTACAATCTCTTGGATATCAATACATTATTGATAGTTTACGGAAAAAAACAATGACAATTACTACTAAACAAGGGCAGGTTAGAAAAATGCCTAGTTTTGACAATATGGATAAATTTGGGTATACCATGTTACAATTACCTTTAGAGGCGTTAAATATGGTCTATCCTATGGAGGGGTTGGATAGAGCAGTCATTACTCCTGTATCCTCTTATTCTGAGAGAGAAGATAGTGAAGATAGTGAAGATAGTGTGGATGAGGAGGAGAAGGCTGTTACTAAAAAACAGGGTGAAGAAAGCGATGAAGAAGCAGACGAATTATCTGTAAACCCGTCAGGTATTAATCCTCAAGAACTGACAGGGAAGCACGGGTTAGCACGTATGATGGATTATATACAAACAACTACACCAGCAGTTCGCGGCGATTTTAAATATAAAAAATCAACTGTAGAAAAGTATGGGCGAATATTCAGCCCTCCTGAAATCGGAAAATATAGTTCAAAAATAAAGAATATATGTAAAAGCATTGTATCAGATGAAGGCGTTGTATCTAAGGGTATTATTCTAATTTATTCACAATATATTGAAGCAGGGCTTTTCCCCATGGCTCTTGCGTTAGAAGAAATGGGGTTTTCAAGATATGGAGATAATGCGAAATCGCTATTTAAGACACCCCCTTCAGAACTTATGGCAATAGATATTTCCGACGAAAAACGCTATTTATTTAAACCTAGACCCAAAAAGTTGACTGCGAGCAAAACCCTAGTGCCGGCGCGTTATGTGATGATTACTGGAGACTCTAGAATCTCTCCAAATAATAATTTTGAAGTTAAAGCATTAACTAGTGAAGATAATATGCTAGGGAATAAAATCAAAGTAGTATTAATCTCCAAAGCAGGGTCAGAAGGTCTAGATTTCAAGTTTATCAGACAAGTACACATTATGGAGCCATGGTATAATATGAACCGTAATGAGCAGATTATAGGCAGAGCCGTGCGAAATTTTAGTCATAAAGATTTGCCATTTAAAGAACGAAATGTTCAAATATATTTATATGGAACAATGTTAGAGAGAAACGTGGAAGAATCCGCGGATTTATATGTGTATCGTGTAGCTGAAAAGAAGGCAGTACAAATCGGCAAAGTAAGCAGGGTCTTAAAACAAACTGCGGTGGATTGTATTATTAATCGTACGCAAACGAATTTCACTGTAGAGAATTTCGCAGACCAGCATGTTACGCAGATATTATCCGACGGACAAACTATTAAGGATTTTCCAGTAGGAGACACACCCAAGTCCTCCGCATGCGATTACATGGATACTTGTGACTATAAATGCGTAAAATCTGAAAACGCCAACATTACTGACGTAAATACTAAAATTGATGAAAAAGACGTAAATTTGGATACCTATAATGAAACTTATATAATGATGAACTCCGAAAAGATTATGCAAAAAATCAAATTGTTAATGAAAGAACGGTTTTTTTATATTAAAAAAGAACTACTTCTCAAAATAAATGACCCTAAACCATTTCCGAAAGTACAAATATACGCAGCGCTTACCCAGTTGATAGAGGATCATAACGAATATTTGATTGATAAATATGGCCGAACAGGATACTTAATAAATATTGGTGAATATTATTTGTTTCAACCGAGTGAGCTTAACTATGAACATACATCTATATTTGATAGGTCAGTGCCTATAGATTATAAACATAGTGCGATTAAATTTGATATTAAACTGGAGGATTCTAGTAGAAAGGCTGTTTTAGATACACGTGCTAAGCATGAACCCGGCACAGCTGTAGCAGCGGAACATATTGGAGACAAACATCATGTTATAATGAAAACAATGTTGGCGAATTACAAAATGGCGACGGAATATTTAGATATGGATAAGGACATCCTTAAACAGAAAATGAGCAAGAATAATGATATAATAACTGACAAAGGAGAACATGAATGGTATAAATTTTGCGCAGTCGCATTAATTAAATTACACCAACGAGAGAAATTTACAATACCTATGTTAAAAAAATGTTTAGTAGAACATTTAGTAGATATGTTGATATATTCAGATAAAGTGGCAGTATTAAACTATTTATATTCCAAGAAATATGTTGTAAAAAAAGATAGTTTAGATGAACAAGTAAAACACTATTTTGATAAACAAAAAAAACACATTACAGGCGACAAAATGGCAATAATCTTATTTAACGGCAATAATAGACGTACTAATGAAAAAATAATGGTATATGATAATACTCGTGGAGAATGGGTTCCTGCGGAATATACGGACAAAACGGAATTTGTGAAATTATTACCACTACAGTTAGACATGGCAACTTTCAGTGATGTGTATGGGTTTATAGAGTATGCTAATAAGAACAAATATTTAGTGTTTAAAACTAAAGATAAACGTAAAACGAGAGAACTGGGTGCGAGGTGCGATGAAGCAGGAAAAGTCAAAGCAATTAAAATTCTAAATGCTATTGTTACTAATAAGTTTACAAAAGATAATACTAAAAATATAATACAACCGGAATTATGTTGCATTACAGAATTTGTTTTTAGATATTATACAAAAACAAAGAGAGAAGGGAAAACCTGGTTTTTTAGCCCTGAAACAGCAATTCTTTATTTAAAGAAAGATAAAGATAAAGATAAAAAGAAAAAATAGGTATTATCACAACAAAATGGATTATAAGGTAAAACTAATTATAACGTAAAATTGATTGTAAATTATTATATATTAAAGATAAATATATAATATAAGCAGCATGTCTAATAGCCAAATGAAATCTAATCAACCTACTGGTTTTAAAAAAAGAGACCCTAAATTAATGGGCATTTACTCCCATTCATTAATTACCCGGCATATTACTCTACAAATCACTAATATTGGCAAGAATATTAAAGCAACTATTGAACAATATATCAAAAGTAACTATGAAGGCAAATGCGTTGTAGAAGGCTTTATTAAACGTGATTCTACAACAGTAATTACTTATTCTAGTGGTCTAATTCGTGGAACAAGCATTATATTTGAAGTCGTATTTGAGTGCGACATATGTTGCCCGGTAGAGGGTATGTTAATACAATGTATAGCAAAAAATATTACCAAGGCAGGTATTCGCGCAGAAAGCGCTAGCGAGAATCCGTCACCGATTGTGGTGTTTATTGCGCGAGACCATCATTTCATGAAACAGAACTTTTCCTTGATAGAAGAGGGCAACACTTTTATGGCGAGAGTAATTGGACAACGTTTTGAATTGAATGATAAATACGTGTCTATTATTGCGGAATTAGTAGACCCAAAACCAGAATATACAAATAAACCAATGACTGGCAATGCCAAAATGCCGAATAAACCCAAGCTAGTGTTTGAAGATGCGTAACATTTAATAAACTATATAAACTATATAAACCTAATTTATGTTGTTCAATAAAAATGCCCGAATCAACCACAAGCCAATCCTCTTACCCATCCTCCTATCCATTTACTCGTAAGGCTTGTTTAGAAGATTTTTTTGATGAAGTCGTTGATAAAAAAAATCAATATAATAAAAATTATTCATATAATGATGCAAACACTATTGCTAAAAACCAACAAGAGTTTGGTCATAAAAAGAGGATAAAACCCTGACGTACAGGAACCAAAAGCCAACAACAAATTGTGCCAAAAGGGTTCAAAAAGGGATTCCGAGGATAAAATTGTATACATTTCACTTTATGTGAATGACGCTATGACAACTTTATTAATTGTATTGCTGATAACATATTACTGTATTGTAAACAATATAAATATAATATATACATATTATGTATATGGATTTGGATACATTAGAATTAAATATTATTCGTGAAAAGGTTGAAATGATGTCAAAATTCAACCAAGTTGAAGTATTGCGTATTTTAACTAAATATACTGACGTAACCTTGAACGAAAATAAATATGGAGTTCATATTAATTTGACTGAATTAAAGCAGGAAATTATTGATGAGATTAAATTGTATATTAATTATGTAAATACGCAAGAAATTCAGTTACATGAAGTAGAGCAGCAAAAGGAGAGTTTTAAAAATACATATTTTTCCAAAGATAATAAAGATATCCCTAGTATTAAAACTAGTACTTATGCTCAGTGAATCATTAGAAGAATATATGTTAACGGGGAAATTGTTGATGCAATCGTTAAAATATAAAATGGGAAATAATACAACTAATAATGACAAGCCTTATAAGAAGAAGACTGCCGTGCCTATAACCGTACCTACAACAAGTAACCCAGCCATTATAGAAACTATTTTCTCTCCATCGCAAAAAGATTCATTGTTTTGGTGTTTTTATGTAATCAAATATGGGTTTTCTGCGTATGAAATGTTACAAGGGACACATTATTCGGCCGAGAAAAAAGAGAAAATCAATTACGTTAATGTGTTGCGTGAACAAAAATCATTATTAAAGTTACATAAAATAAGTCCTCTTAGTGAAATAGAAGATGATTTAGTAAATAAAGAGAGAATCGGCATTAAAGTGGTTTTAGCCCTGGTTCTGATTGAAGGCTTAAATGTGATGTATATTGATAATAGAAAATGTTATGAACAACGGCATAATGATAGCGACGTTGTTCATGTAATACATAAAGTAGATAATTCATATAGATATGAGCATACTATTACAACTGAGAAGCTGAATGAATATAGGAACACTTTGTTTAAGTGGGAAAATATACATAAACCTATTAAAGCTATTGCGTCATATAAGGTTGGTGAATTGACTGAAATGTGTGCTAAACTAGGGGTGACGCTTACTAGCGATAAAAAGAAGTCTAAAAAAGACTTGTATGAACTGGTTGTTCAATACGTAGGAACGCCGCCATAACAAAGGTGGGGCCAGACCCAGACCCAGACCCAGACCCAGACCCAGACCCAGACCCATAAAGGAGGGTTTCAAAGGGAACCTTGGTTCCCTTTAAAATTGAAGAATAATATAACAATATAAAAAAATGTTATATTATATATAATGACAAGTAAGTTCAGAACTAAAGGACCCAGAGAATACGTTAAATTATCAAATGCCGAGTCGCAAGTCGCATTTGATAAGTTAGTTAAAGTATATTGGGGAAATAATCCTTTCTTCAAAAACCCCAAAAAAAATGAAGAATTAGAAGTAAAGTTCGGAACTCGCGGAATCAAACCTTTAACAAAAAACGATTATGATAATGTTATCAGCAAACTAAAGTCGCTCGGCTTCACATGTCCTTTAGAACAGGGAGTCAATATGCTCCGAATATTCCCGCAATATTTAGATGCAAATATCGGTAAAGTTATTCAGTCCCCTATCAGAGCAGAGATTCTTGGACTAAATGCTATCCAACAGTATTGTAAACATAACGACATATCAAAATTATTAAACTCGGATTCTATAGTGAATTCTGTGTCATTTCAGAAAAAAACCGCTACAAAAAAGGGAACTTTTGCGGGAGCTGCCGCTGAGAATGAAAAAATTCCATCCGTTGATTTTGATGATTTTAATTTCCGCGTCTCCTATCAACAAGAGGAATCTTTCTCGCCGACATCACCTATTATTAGAAGCATGATTAACGACTGGACCTCGTCCAAAAAAATATTTCGTTATATTAATCGTGTTACTTTTACGCACCCATCGTTACCTATTTTGATAGATATTAGCATAGTTAAAACTTCTAGTAAACGCGGAGGAGACCGGTTTCCTAGTGCAACATATACCACTGAAGAATCTGGCGTGTTTGATGAAAGAGAAATTTATGAAATTGAACTGGAAGTGAATAATTCACAGATTGGTCCTGGAACAAGTTGTGAGGATCCTCAGACATTATTAGCCCTTATGCGTAAATCCATTAAATATGTGTTAAGCGGACTTCAAGGAACAAATTATCCCATTTCATATCCCGAGCAGGCCGAAATAATACGCGAATATATGACTTTAATTTATAAAGAGGAATATAACCCATCAAAATGGGTAAATAACAGCAATTTCATTGGCCCGTCTTCTTATACGCTTCAAATTAAAAATGTTGCTCCTATTAATAGTAATACGAATATTCCAAATATTCGTAAAGGTTATACTGTCACAGATAAGGCCGACGGAGATAGACATCTGCTATTTATTTCATCCGTTGGTAAAATATATTTGATTAACACTAATATGTCAGTAATATTTACTGGAGCAATAACTAAGGATAAAGAAGTATTTAATACATTAATAGATGGTGAATTGATTTTACATAATAAAACCGGACAATTCATCAATTTATACGCGGCGTTTGATATCTATTATGTAAACAAGTCAGATGTTCGGGCGTATGGATTTTCACCTCCAAAGGCGGCAGAACCTGTCACTAGATACAGATTAACTTTATTGCAGAATATAATAAGCAAGATGAATTTGATGGCAGTTGTTAGTACTGGAACCAATGCTAGTGACAGCATATCACCCTTGCGCTTACAATGTAAAACATTTTATCCAATGAGCACTGGAATTGCCTCAACAGATGACATCTTTATAGCGTGTAATAATATATTGTCCAAGGTGAGGGACGGACTCTTTGAATATAATACAGATGGATTAATATTTACCCCTGCGAATATGGGGGTAGGCGCAGATGTTGTAGGGAAAAGTGGACCATTAAAAAAAATCACCTGGGAGTATTCGTTTAAGTGGAAACCACCGCAATACAATACAATTGATTTCTTAGTAACTACGCAAAAATCGGCTACGGGGGAAGACTTGGTTACTCCTATATTCCAAGATGGCTTGAATATGATGTCTACTGTACAAATGAATGAATATAAAACTATTGTATTACGATGCGGATTTAATGAAAATGAACATGGATATATTAATCCATGCCAAGACGTTTTAGACGATAGACTCCTCGCAACCAAGTCATTAGATGATGAAAACACAAATGACCGGGCGTATAAGCCCGTACAATTCTATCCTACAAATCCCACTATAGCTAATGCCGGAATTTGCCATATTATGTTACGTAAAGACCCAGCTGGTAATAACCAGATGTATACAGAAGATAATGCGGAGGTTTTCACAGATAATACCATTGTAGAATTTAAATATATTGTGGAAGACCCGGCGCGCGCAGGGCCTTGGAGATGGGTTCCTATTAAAGTCAGGCATGATAAAACTACTGAATTAAGACAAAAGGGCAACAATTTTGGCAATGCGTATCATGTTGCTAATAGTAATTGGCATTCTATTCATAATCCGATAACTGAAGAAATGTTAATGACTGGACAAAACATTCCTGATGAAATTGCGGATGATGATGTGTATTATAATAATAAGATGTCCTCCTCTAGAACAAGAGGACTCCGTAATTTTCATAATTTATACGTAAAGCAAACGTTAATACATAGCACCAGCAGACGCGGAGATACCTTGATAGATTATGCCTGCGGGAAGGGGGGTGATTTACCTAAATGGATAAATGCGCATCTTGCGTTTGTCTTTGGAGTAGATATTTCAAAAGATAATTTGGAAAATCGGTTAGATGGTGCTTGCGCAAGACTATTAAATAATCGTAAGAAGTTTAAGAATATGCCTGACGCAATATTTGTAAATGGAAATAGTGCGTTAAATATTCGGTCTGGTCTAGCAATGCTCAACGACCGCGCTATCATGACTACTAGAGCGGTGTTTGGGCAAGGAGGGAATGATGTGGAGCGATTAGGTAAGGGGGTTTCGCGTTTATATGGCATTGGTTCAGAAGGATTTAATGTATCATCGTGTCAGTTTGCAATACATTATTTCTTTGAGTCGCAAAATACGTTACAGAACTTTGCTCGGAATGTGGCGGAATGTACTAAGTTAGGCGGGTATTTTGTGGGCACGTGTTATGATGGAAAAACCATATTTAATTTGTTAAAAAAAAAGGAGGTAGGGGATAGCGAAGATATAATTGAACATGACATTAAATTATGGGAAATCCAGAAAGATTATGCGAACAAGGATTTCAATGACGACGTGACGTGTTTAGGATATAAAATAAATGTATACCAGGAATCCATTAATCAATTGTTGCCTGAATATTTAGTGAACTTTAATTATTTGTTAAGAGTCATGGAAAATTATGGATTTGTATTAATAAATAGAGAAGAAGCTAGAACGCTTGGGTTGCCGGAAGGCAGTGGAATGTTTAAGGAATTATATGTAAAATTACAGGATGAGATTAAACGAAATCCTAGTAAGTCGTTAGAATATGGAGATGCCGCAAGTATGACGGCAAACGAAAGATATATTTCATTCTTAAATCGTTATTTCGTCTTTAAAAAAATTCGGAATGTAGAATCAGAAAAAATAGTATTAGCAGCGATTGACGAAACTGCGGACGAAGCTGAATATGAACGGAAAGAAACAGTACAAGCTAAAATTGTGGCAAAAGAAGAAGTTACTAAAATCGTAGTAAAAAAACCACGAGTGAAGAAATTGGCTAAGACTATAACTTTGACGGGAGCAGTAGACCCTGGTCCTATATAACACACCAGTTAAAGTAGAAAACAAATAGCTTAAACATTTAGTTATAATTCATTATAATACCAAATATAATGAGTTATTTTATATTGCCAAAAAATTATGCCAATTTACACATAAATATAATAAAAATGCCTAATGAGTTGTCTCTTATTGATATACCTCCCCTAATATCATCCAGTTTAATTACCCATATTGCCGAAGTAAAACTACAGATAGAAAATATACATTTGCAACATAATAATGAGTATTACAATATTGTAAAATTGTATATTGAAAAAATAATAAATCCATATGAATTCATTTATTCAAACGTAACAGACACTATGTTATCTGTAAGTAAATCTCGCCCATTTTCTAATACATTTTTTATAATGACTGAAATAATTAACACGTATAATATATTTACAGACTATGATACAGATAGTCCATTTATCTCTCTTCATATAGGGCCTAATAGTAGTGCATCTATTGAATGTTTTACAGGATATAAAGAAGGGCAACACCTAGATACAGAATGTTGTTCTGACTGTAATACTATAAATGTGTTATCATTAGAAATCCCAAGTTATACAAATACAAATGAATATGTTTGTGAATTTACATCATTGTTATATTACATACTATATAATCAAAAATGTGGAGGGACCTCCATTATAAAAATAGATACTATATATCATAAGCCTATACTAGACATTATATATATATTATGTAACTGTTATGATAAAGTATATATTACTAAACCAAATGTATGTAATGTGTTATCTAACGACAGGTATTTGGTATGTAAAGGATTTACAAATGATATAGAAAAAATTCGTGTATTAAGCGATAAAATAAAACAACCTAATTCTCACCTAGGCAATGTTATAAACTTATTAGACAATGAATTACCATGCCATTTTATAAGTAAAGTAGAAGAATCCAACATTATTATTGGGCATCAACAATTAGATGCGTATGACCAAATAATAAACATTATCAAACACAAAAATATTTCTGACAAAATAGAGTTAATTAAGCGAACAAATATACAAAAATGTATATATTGGTGTGAAAAATATAAAATTCCATATAATAAATTTAATGAAAAAATAAATATATTTTTAGACGGTTCTATATAATCCGTAAAAAATAGACATTTAATTTATAATTATATACTTATAAATGGATTGTTGTAATAAAGATGAGTGTGATGGGGCTAAATGTAATGGTACTAATTGTAATGTTACTAAATGTACTGGTACTAAATGTAATGATAGCGAATGTTTTAACTATAATCTATTAGTTACTGGCGGATGTGGATTCATTGGTAGCAATTTTATCAATTACTTTTTTCCAAATAATAATGTGACAACTCTAGTAAATATAGATGCAATGTATTATTGCGCAAGTGAAACTAATGTAAAAGAAGAAATTCGTAATAGTGACAAATATATCCTAATTAAAGGTAATTTATGTAACGTGGAGTTAGTCACTAGTGTTATAAAAACGTATAATATAACCCACGTTATACATTTTGCGGCACAGTCACATGTGCAAAATTCATTTGAAGATTCTATTAAATTCACGCATGACAATATTTTAGGAACACATACTTTATTGGAAGTCTGTAGGAAATATGGCAACATCGCAAAATTTATTCATGTTTCAACCGATGAAGTATATGGCGAATCTATGAATCAAATAGAAGAGTTACATAAAACAGAGCATTCTATATTATGCCCGACAAATCCTTACGCGGCCACTAAAGCAGGAGCCGAATTAATTGCCCAATCATATAACCATTCATATAAAATGCCTATCATCATTACTAGAGGTAATAATGTATTCGGACCCAATCAATACCCCGAGAAATTAATTCCTTTGTTCATTAAACAACTTAAAGAAGGAGGCAAGGTAACAATTCAAGGCGCAGGAACCTCTGTTAGGGCATTTTTACATGCGTATGATACGGCAAAGGCGTTTGATGTTATATTAAAACATGGGAAAGTAGGAGAGATATATAACATTGGTTGTGACGAAAATATGGAATACTCTGTTATGACAATCGCTAAAATTCTCATAAAGATGATTAAGGATACCGATGACTATGATAAGTGGATTGAATATATTGAAGATAGACCATACAATGACCAGAGATACTATATAAGTAATAAGAAATTGAAGGATTTGGGATGGTCTATTGACATAGATTTAATGACAGGATTAGATGAACTTGTAGGTAAACCAACAGTGCCAACAACTACTTCATTGAACATGGAGAGATAACTCGTATTATAAACGATTAGTATCATTTGTACCTCTAAAACATGTCTTAGGATTTCCATTAAATGTATATAGCCCAGGGTTACATTTTTGCACTTTATTTTTATATAGAAAAGGCGTATTAATTGGGTTCCCTTGGGCAACACCAATATTTATAGCGTTCATTCGCTGCGCTGTCGCTTTTTCAATAGTAATCACATTCTGTTTAAATGTTCTAGTGCTACTAGTGACTGCTCCTTGTTGAGCATACTGAGGATTATTTGGCTTGTATACGACTAATTTACATCCTCTAGGATTGCTAGGACCGCCTAGTTGGGATGCGATATATGGATTAGTAATAAATCCAATAGTTAATTCTAGGGCTAACACCCTATTGTGTTCTACTATATTATTCTTAATATAATCTATTAATCCAGTAATAGTTTGTATTTTTAAATGATTCAAATTATATTCGTCTTCGCTAGTAAACAAATTGCGCTTAGAGAGACCACGAACAATCTGACTAATAATCGCAATTTCTACGGCATCATATATGTCTGTATTAGGTTGACATTGTGCTACATAGGTATTTAATAGGGATAATGGCTCGCCTGGTTTAGAATTTCTAATAGCCGCCGCTGTAACAAATGGATTTGTTTTGAGTTTTTCTGCTAACTCATATACTTTGGCAGTCCCATTATTGTTGACAAAATTAAAAACACGTTGGTCATATGTTTGACAACGATTTTGTCTATACTGTTGGAGTGTAGTGAAATAGTTCTTGCTTAAATTAGTGCTTGCTGGTAATACACGCTTTAATGCTTTTCTCTCTTCATTACAACAATTTAATGGATTTTCAGTGGTCGGGTTAGGATTGTTCGTTAGATTTCTACTTGGCATATAATCAGATACTATTCCAATTCCAGTACATGTTTTACAGTCACTATCTAACTTAGTGATGCCTGATTTTTCATCTATTGTATTAGGTTTAACTATAAATTGCCCTGGCTTATCTATCATTTGACCTATAAGCGATCCGGTGGTTGACGATTGAACTTGTCTATTTGGTGCGTATTCAACATCTATATATTGGTCAGGACGTTCCGGATCTTCAATGGTTATATAAGCAGGAATACTTATCCCTTTGCGATAGTGTTTAAGGGGGCGTGGTAAGCCAAACCCAGTGGGAAAGACATTTGTAGGGTCATTGTTTGTTAAAGGGCGTATATTCCCGGATGTTATGCCTACAGGATTACTATATCTACCATCGCCTTTCCATGATTGATATCCACCTTGTGGCACATTATTATTATATGATTTCATTCCTAATGGATAAAAAGCAGTAGACATTATATAAAATAGATAAAGATAATATTATTTATTATCTTTAGTATCTTTATGTTAATAAAGTGTTTAATTATCTTTTTTTTATTATTAATTTTGTATCAGATATACGTTGCTAATTTTAGGGTGGTTGAAGGATTAACAGATGGTTCAGGTGGTGGGTTAGGGTCAGAAAACAGTGAATTTACAACAAGCCCAGATTCATCATCTCCGCCTACATATCAACCATATAACCAAAATGATGCGATAATTCTTGGGAAACAAAATGCGGGGAATATTATTGTATTAAAACAACAAGTAGATAAACTAAATGCGGATTCAGCCAATTTTGGAAAAATGGAACAAGAAGTTAATCAATTAAGTACACAGGTACAAGGATTAGTTAAACAACAAGCTTCATATGCTCAAAGCGTAGCAGGACCTACTCCGCCGACTATTACGGGGGTGTAATCCAACCCCGAGAAGCTCAGTTGTGCTGTGAGCAAGGGTTAGGGCCTTTCCACAACGAGTTAGCCAACTCAACTTCTTTGCCTAAGGTGAAGGAGGGTTCTCACTTAAAGTGAAGAACCTTGGTTCTTTATTCCTTTAATATATATAGTATATAGTATGTCAAATTTATTCAAAGAAGTATTAAATGATGCAGGAGGAGTAGAAGAACGATTACTAGGGAAAAATTATCCTTATTGGAAAAACATTAAGTCACCACAAGAGATTGGAATGTCTTCTGATGGGTCATTAAATGCTTTAGGGAATGATGTAAATGGTTTAGTACAATATGTAGAATTATTGGTAACTGGAAAAAGTAACGCCTCAAGGACAGGAGGACCTTTAGGAAATAAATTCTTTTTACAAACTGGTGGGCAATGTAAGGACGTTAAAACCAGTAAACGCGTGGATAGATATATTTATATTAATAATGTCCCACAAGGAAACATACCATTTATTTCGTCAGGCATGGGTTCTAACTTTTCACAATTCAAAGGGTTAATCCCAGGATTGATGGGAAATTTAAATGTACTAAATCCTTACGCAATTATGCAATCCTTTCTCTCTGGTTCAACCCCGGATTGTCAAGAAGTTACTTTAGAAGTAATTGACGCAAACAATTCAAGGTCTTCGCAAAGTCATTATGTAACAAATGTGGATTTAGCTAATATGGACCCATGTAGTTTTCCTAATCGTCAAAATCCATTAAATAAAACTAATCCAACATGTAGAGAAATGTTTACTAATAAACATAATAACACAAATAATTCTGCCCCTTATTTACCTAGAGATCCTATTGTACAATTGTACTTTTTATCACTTGGGTTGTTAGGGATATATATTATATCTAGACTAGGAACAAAAAAATAGTTATGTATATATATGAAGTTTATTTCTGCTATTCTTACTTTTTTCATGGTTTCGTCGGCATATGCTTCACAAGAAACATGTCCCAAAGAATCTTCTAACAACTGTATTCAATTTACAGTTTCATCAGGAACTGGATGTGCTTGGATGTGTAATTATTGCGCAAATCAGTTAGGCACTAACAACTATTATTTCGTAGATAACGTATGTACATATCAAGAAGGACAGGGATGTGTTGGAAGTCCGGTTGCCGGAACTACATATACTTGTTGTTCAGCATAAGGACAAAAATAAAACTTATATATTATATAATTTTTATATAATATATTATGGGTCTTTCTTACCGTCTGCTTTTTTTACCACTTCGTTGCTTTCGTCGTCTTTTACCTCCGACATTACATGATGACATATAATGATGAGATGGCATTGCTGTTTTATATCCAGAGACGGGTTCATAGTTATTTGGAGGACTATATGATTTAAACCCACCCCTCAATGTACGACGACGCCTGCCTCCTGTTCCCCATGACGTGGCAACTGGCTGTTGTTGCTGCATTGGGTTAAATGTAGGTGCGGCGGATGGATATGACGGAGTTGAATATGATGATGGTTGAGGTGAATATGCTGATGGACTAGAATATGATGATGGTGGACTAGAATATGATGAAGACCCCATGCCTAACGATGACTTAGCCTTAGATGCTAAATTTGATGCGCCATAAGATATATCAGATACACCACTTTTTACAATATCAGTAACGCCCGAGGCTGCTTTTTTTGCTGAACCAAACAATCCAGAAAAAAACCCTTCGCTAGGAGGTGCTCCTGGAACTGGGTCATCCCAAAACAATCCACCCCCTCGCAAATTTCTGGTCCTAGACATTGACCTGGACCTAGACATTGACCTAGTTCTTGCCCTAGCCTTATATGTTCTTTTTCTTGTCATATAATATAAGATAATAAAATAACGTGGGCAACTAGAAGTTAATAAGTATTATTCATTTGAGAGAGACGGAACCCTGCTAAACCTCCAGCAATTTGTGCGATAATATAAGGGACAAAATCGTTAGTAGGTATTTTTCCAGCAGCTAAAAGCCCAATAGTGATAGCAGGGTTAAACGCGACATATGACATATTGCCTGCGAGCAACGTCGCAACTGCTAAAGCAGCACCTATTGCTAAATAATTACCTGTGGCAAATATAACATAAGATAAGAACAGTGTTCCTAAAAATTCTACTAAATATTCCTGCATTATATAATATTATCATATAAATAATATTATACGTGTTAATAATTCTGTCTTACGAGCGATCCCCACGCACATGATGCTCCGTTACGTAAACTATAATTTTCTATAGCCCCCTTTTTCTTTGGAGCAACACACCCTCCTCCTCTAACGATTCTAAGAGCAGTTTTTACATCATTACGGTCATAACTTTTATATGACATTGGAACATAATTAGGCACGCCTGGTCTATATGACGCCTTTCCTACTGCTAAACGTTTTCTAGCAGATACGTATAAAGATGACGGTGCTGGCGCAATATATTTGGTAGATTGTGCTAAAGGAGTATTCTGGAGGGAGGCTGTCCTAAAATATTGATAACGGGCTAAAGCAGATTCGGAACTATTATCCGCTGGTCTAAATTGTGGAGGATTAGGATGTCTTCCAATTAACACACCGTAATTATGCTTTGGCATAACATTTGGATACTGATTTGTGCTTAATGGGCCATATACTGGAGTTACTACTATATCATCATATTGAGTCATATATATATACACTTTTAAGAAAAGTTACGGGGGCTTGCCCCGTTTAGTACCGATGTATTGCCCTAATCGCACTCTGAGCACCGCTATTTTTATTTCCAGCTGATGAATAATCGTTATAATTCTTATTAATAGCCTTTTGTCTTAAATAGGTGGTGTAATCAGAACCATCATACACGTATTTTACGTTACATGATGCTGGAGGAATACGTGAGCCATCACAAATACTTTTAATTGAGCCAAACGCATTTTTTAATCCAAACATACCTGGTCTACTTTGAAACGTCTGACAAGGTCCACCACATGAATAGTTTTGACGACTAAGAACATCTCCTGCGTTGTTAACTGCCCTAAATGGTGTTATAATACGTGTATTCTCCTTACAATCTTTACCACCATATCTAGTAGTATTCCATGCTTGTCTAAGCGCAAATCGGGTTTGGGCATAACTATCGTTATTATCTGTAATATTTGTTGGAGATGGCGCAATACCCCTTAACCCGCCGCCTAAATTATTTGACGCAAACGCTGTCAGGTCTAATTTTAACGCATCTTCAGCAACTTTTTTACTGATAAGCAATTGTTCAGCCAACTCTTTAGTGCTTATTATTTTTTGTTTATTGTCAGCTAATAATTTACAACAGGTTTCATAATGGGTTTGTGACTCAATCGCATATTGTTGAGCAGATGTTGCGTTTGCTAATAATGAATTGTAGTTTACAGTAAGATTATCAACAATGCCGGTTAACGCTAAACTCATATTCACTGCAAATCCAGAAAAGACCATATACTCAAATTCTGTAGGATATGTTGTGGTGTTACCAAATACCCAATTAGAATAATTCAATAAGGCTAATATTTGTGGAATAGTATATGACGTACCCAGTTCCGCGTTCACAGATTGTAATGCTTGAATTACAAACGGTGCCTCTTGATAATATTCAAAAAAAGTAGACATTGTTGTATAAAACAATGTTCTAAAATCAGCAGGTATGGCTGGCCCGAATCCGCTAGCAGATAAGGCAACATAATCCACATTATATGTTGTAATCAATTGTGGGGTTTCTGGTCCATTTTGATAAAAATACCCCTTTAACACATTAAAATTATAAAGCAACGCTTGTACTGAATTTAACTGCTTTAATGTATCTGTTGCAATAGATTGAGCAAACTGACTCGCAGTTGTAGCCTCAATTGCGCCGACTTCTGCGTCCTTAAAACATTTTTGGGCACTATCGTCACATTCATATTTTTTTAAATCATTTATTACATCTCTGTATTGCGCTTCTATTAATGCGATTTTTTCCTTAAGCTGTTTAATATCTAAAGCACATACAACCGGTAATGGAGCAGTTACACCAGGAATTGGATATGTAAAAGGCATCGCCCCTGCTAAATTTATTGATGTATTGCCTCCTGCTAAAGTAATAGGACTTATACCACTGACGTTAGACATTTATATTATAGAACTATAAAAATAATATAAATATTATATTATACGGAGGTGCCCCAAAATAATATAATATTTATATTATTATATTATGGATTTTTTAATAGCAGCCATTACTTTAGTATCTTTAGACAGCGCTTATATTTATTTTATGACCGACTATTTTAATAATCAAATCAAATTGGTACAAGGGTCACCTATATCATTGAATCTATTTGGAGCATTTATTTGTTATATATTTATAATCTTTGGCTTATATTATTTTATTATTAAACGAAAACGTAGTGTTAATGATGCGTTTTTATTAGGAATGGTAGTTTATGCCGTATATGAATTTACCAATTTAGCCACTTTGAAAAACTGGTCTATTTTTACTGCTATAATGGATACCATATGGGGTGGTGTCCTGTTTGCACTAACTACTGGTGTCGTGTATAAGATTGACAGCATATTTTAATGGGGGATTGCCCACGTTAATGGTATAATACATAAGGCAAAAAATACATTGTTGTAATAAGTGTAATAATATTCGCATTCAAACTCATGGTTGCGAAATAAGAGGATAATAAACACGCTGAAATCATCATACAACTATCTGCGACTATAATGCGAATCCCGTGTTCTTTTGCATAATCTTTAAATGTATCAATAATTTTGCTAAAACCTCTAGGTGTTATAGTAACCAATTGATTGAATAATATATCATGAATTATTTGAATAAATATTGCCAATCCAGTGAATTTCCATAATGAGAACTGAGAGAAAATGAATGGATATAAAAATCGTGCTATGATAATAACAATAAATATTACCAGAACATCCGCAATTACTGCGCCTAATCCAAATTTAGAATACCATTGTGATAATGATTTAGATTTGAAGGCTCCTATAGCCAGTAAAAAAATAACTAAAAGGTCTGTATTTATAACGCCGTTCAAAATTGGTAAATAATCAGAAGTATTTGTAAAATTGGAAATGTTGTACGTCATATAATAATAATTATATTATTTTTATAGTTAGTGTTCAGTAATAATTCTTGGAGCTACATTCATTGTAATCAATTCTTGGAATAGTAATTTACACGCATAAGGGATTTCTAAATAGGCGAAATCAGACCGATTATTACACGTATGACATTCGTGAATATGTAGCGTGTTATTATACGCGGCAATAAGCCCGCATTTTTTACATACATTGACCTGGTATTTGTCGGAGGAGTCGTACATTCTACCTCTAGTAAACCTAGAGGCACCATGCGACACCATACAATTATGCGCGACAATTCCATTTGCTAAGAAGGAGTGTACGTCTGCTACACTAATATCATATACCTTCTTAGGTCCAATTGGAATACATGACAACACGGTAAAATCCATGGCTGGCATTACGCAATTTTCGCGGGCTACGCCGTAGGAGACCTTACTAGTATCTACAGTTTCGTCGTATGACGTACATTCTTGTGATGGGGTATCGTCTTGTTTATCTTCCAAGAACCAACTTAAGGCTCCTACTTTTTCTAAGAATTGTTCGGCAGTAGGAAATGTAGATGTGAATTTTCCAAATTGAGTTCCTTTTATTAAATGGTCTGTAATGTCATGCGTAGTTGGGATTACATATGAATGTAATATAGGTTCTCTAGCAGATAATTCTTCTACTGCTTGTGCAATAGCTTTTTTAGTAGGCACATTCTTTGCAGAATTTTGTTTTTTTAATTCCGAGAAGTTGGTAATTTCATCTACTCGGTTCACTATCCAATTATGTTGACGTGTTACTTCTTGTCGTAGTCGTCTATAAGATACTGCTGCTTCTAGCCGTTGCGATTTATGACAACAGTATCTAAATCCCACTTTTTCCGAAAAGGGAATTAATTCAGAAATATCTAGATGAAGTGTAAGCTGATATTTACGTTCTGATTGTTGGATATTTGTTTTCTTTTTAGACGAGGTATTTTCTTTAAATTTTTGAATTGTAATTGTATTAATTCCGCATTTACTAAATAATGCTATAATAGTGTTAAACATTGTTTTTAACGATTCCATATGTTCAGGTATTTTAGAAATAGATAATGATACTGATGTAAGCAAATCTCGTTTGTCTCTATGTAATCCTAAATGACACGTATGTCCGTCACCTCCAAACATTCCAGCTAGAAATTCGCGTACTATAGGTCTAGGGCAACTAGGGTCTACTACAAATTCGGGCAATACAGCAGGCTGAACTATTTTTCTACCAAATATTAATCCAGGAAGTGTAATTATATTTTTTAGAAACTTAATAGGAATCAATACTTTATAATAATTTTTAGCGGGTTCTTTAAATGTTGTTTGAGTAATAGTAGCAAATAACGCCAAATCATTTAAGAATGATTCTACATCTAACGTATGTCCTAAATACACACATCCTGAACATTGTATATTAGATATATGTCCGTCAGTTATTAACAATCCAATAATACGAGCAAATGCCAATGTTTTCATAAAATTTTCAGGCGTGTCAGTAGATAATGTAACTGTATCAACTTGTAATTTCCATCCAGCACATTCATTCATTTCCTCTTCAATATTCATTAAAGGGCAAGTTACACTTACTTTCAACTTACTCTGACCAATAACTAAATCTTTTGCTTTCACCCATGTTTTATCAGAGGTTAACAGTGGGTGGTCTCCAGTACAAGACAATTTTCGTCCATCTTCCATAGTAATTTCAAAACAATCACGTTCGCCTTTATACATAAAATCAGTCTGTTTAGCTTTGACTACACCATTATGAGTATCACTCCATCCTAATACATCAAAATTACAACTTCCCATGTTTTCTATCGCAACACTCAGACCACATGAAAGGGGAACGGGAGCGAGACCAATTAAGCAGTCGCGTTCCATTTCGCCAAACCTGAGACCACCATCCCTGCTGCGACCTTCAGCTGGTTGTCTCGTTAAGTTGACCATCGGGCCAATAGAACGACTATGTGCCTTATCGGACACCATATGCTTCAGCCGCTGATAGAACACAGGTCCAATGAATATATTGCTCTCTAACTGCTCTCCGGTCAGGCCATTATATAATAATTCATTCCCATTAGATTCAAACCCGATTCTTAGCAATTCCTTGCGAATATCCGCAATATCCAATTGCGTAAATGGGGTGCCGTCGCCGAACAAGCCTAACTCTACTAGGACCTTTCCTAGGAGTGTTTCCTTTAGCTGCCCTATCGTCATACGAGACGGGATAGCATGCGGATTAATAATAATATCTGGCTTAAGTCCTGACTTGGTGAACGGCATATCATCCTCAGGAATAATGTTACCGATGGTACCTTTCTGGCCATGTCTAGACGAGAATTTATCACCAATTACCGGTTTTCTGACGGTTCTGAGTCTAACTTTTGCGAAGTTATACCCATCACCATTCCTGTCAATATAATTCTTATCAATATAGGTCTCCTCAGCAGTTCGGAAAATCTTGCTCTGGTCTTCATACTTGATGAGTTTAGTATGGTCATTCCTGTTCTCTTTTATCGGCGTGATTTTAGAGATAATGATGTCGCGGTTTTCAACCAAAGTGTTCTCGGGAATAAGTCCCTTGCTATTTACCTTTCCGTAATTTCCGAACTTCATCCCTTTCGTTTTCGTCGGGTCAGGCTTGCACCTTATCTCCTCATCGCCATTAATCTTCTGCTTGTCCTCGTCCTTTTCAGTATGATAGATGGTCGCCTGAAATAGACCTCGGTCAATAGAACCCTTATTGAATAGGAGCGAATCCTCCTGATTATATCCAGTATGCGTCATAATGGCTACAATCACCGTACATCCTGAGGGGATTTTAATGAGCTGAATCATATTCATAATACGAGTATCTACTAGAGGACGCGCCGGGTAATTTAAGACATACGCTGTTTTGTCCATGCGATTCTCGTAATTAGTTACATACACACCCATTGCCTGCTTGCCCATGGCACACTGATATGTGTTACGAGGGGACTGGTTATGTTCAGGGTACGGAATACATGATGCTAAAACACCGAAAATCGTACTAGGATGAATTTCACAATGAGTATATTTAAACGCCATATCGGTTTCCTCTATGAGTATCTTGGGCTTCATGGCAATCATGCTCCATGCCTGTTCTTCAGGGTCTACATATTCAATAATAGATTCCTTAATATTACAATCAATTAATAGGTCATCCCATCCTAATTCATTATTTTTAAGACCACTAATAACTTGCGGCGTAATGAGCAGATTGTTGTTTTTGACACGCAACAATGGTCTAGTCAATCTGCCACTGTCATTACATACACGAATTTCCTTGAGCCGATAATTGAATACAACAGAAGTATATACATTAATAATACCCTTATACTTTTTATCCTTTATCATTTGGTAAAGAGTGACAGGGTCATCTGTTACACCGATCCAGTTACCATTAATAAATACCTTAACCTTATTAAAGAGTTCTTGCGCAGTTAAATCACCGATCGGCGTAATATTTGGCATGACATATTCGTAGATAGGCATGCTGTTTGACGCAATCGTAATATGCGCCATATTTGCCAGATTTTTGACAACGCCTACAGAGGCACCCTCTGGTGTTTCCGCAGGGCAAATAAATCCCCATGAGCTGTTATGTAGCTTACGTGGCGGAATCAATTTGCCGCTCTTATCAGTAGGCGTGGAGATACGCCTGGCATGACTCAAACTGGACACATATGTTAAGCGGTTCAACACTTGAGCTACACCAACTTTATTACTATTGGAATGTTTAATTCCGAAATCGCCAGTGCTCAAGGCACGTTTCAGCCCATTTTCAATCGTGGTGGATTTAATGATTTTATACACATTTGTCAAATTTACAATATTCTCATAATCGTCAGTAGACTTCCATGACCCAGTATTAATTTCTCTAATAATCTGCTTCTCCATATCCTTCACCAATTTATTGAAATAATTACGGAATAAATTATTGAGCAGGGTGCCGGTTAAATCTACGCGTTTATTAAGATATGAATCACGGTCATCATGTTTTACTAAGTCAAAACTGACTTGTAACAACTTATTTGCCATATATCCCAAGAAATATACCTTTTGTTGCGGAGTCTGGCAATGCGGGAACAGGTCATTTTTCAATACATCCAGAGCAAATTCATACTTCTTCTTAATGCCAGTATCCTTATCCATGTTAATTGGCGTATACATGACATGGCTCGTTATGTGACGGCATGCCTCCTCTTCAGTCAAATATTTATTCGCATCAATAATAGAAGCCTGTAGACTGTTGAGCATATTTTTATGGTCCGGAGCATTCAGATTCAATAAGATTTTTTCGCAAATTTCTCTATCAGATAAGACGCCTAGTGCGCGAAATACAATGAATAATGGAATGGGTTGTTTGACTCTAGGTAACTGTAACACAATAGGGAATCCGAAACCATTGTTCTTAGATGAGACCATCATGCTGATTTGTTTGGGTGAAATACACTTAAAATCAGGGACTGATTTGATTTCAGCCATCCAAGTATATTTTGTGGTGTTTTTAGAAACGTTGAAACAATATACACGGTTTTCAGCAGCCCTTTCCTGACCTAATACGGTTTTCTCAGAGCCATTAATAATAAAGTATCCTCCCGCGTCAAATTTACACTCTCCTGTATGACTATGGTCTACGTGCTTGTATTGATTTAATACGCAGATGTTGGATTTCAACATAATAGGCAATTTACCAATATGAATTTTTTGAAGCGTTTTATAAAAGGTCTGTACATTATCAAGTGTTGCGCCATTTCTAACAACGTATTTAATATTAATATCTATAGTCATCGCTGAAGCATAGGTAAAGTTTCTGAGCCGAGCCTCATGGGGGAACATCAGCTTGATTGCGCCGTTGTTCTCATGAATTTGAGGTCTATAAATATGGAAATTTTCAAAAGTGACAAATATTTCCAACGAATATTTGCCACTTGCTGGATCATAATCTTGTTCTGACACGACTCTTACTGGATTGAACATTTCAATCGTCTTTACAATCTGCTGACTTACAAAATTATTATATGATTCTAGTTGATGTCGCACTAGTCTTTCTAGATGCTGACCCTTAAAATATGATTCTATAATATGCCATGGTGTTTCAATATAAGTGTCTGCTGCAATAGGTTCAGTCATTTTAGCTATGTTTAAATTCATATGAGGGTTACATTTGAATTCAATTTTATTTTTAAATGGTTACATTATTATAACATATTATTACGGGGGTACCCCCCGTGAGCCCCCAACTTCGTTTGTATCCTCCAACCCTAACGAGGGGGCTACCGTGAGCCGACCCAACTTCGTTTGTATCCTCCAACCCTAACGAGGGTGTCCCGTCCGTCTATAAATTATATTTATCTTGAATGAATTCTTTAAAAGCGTCACATGCTATACGTTCTTTGTATATTTTCCAATTATCCCTGAATATTTTTGATTTAAAATAAATATTTAATATATTCAATGTTTTACATTCTAATAAATTTAACGTGTTTACAGTACTTTCAGATTCTGATTTAATTGTATATTGTACTATATTAGATAATTTGGAAAAAATTAACATACTTATTTTATTTTCTAATAGTATATTTCTTTTAACAGGTCTATTGTTATGTGTTGGTAAATTCATTAATTCTTTATAATAATAATTCATTTCAGGATGTTTAATAAAAAGCTCTACAACGTCGTCATAAAATGACGACGACAATTTTTCAAATGATACGGTTTCATCCTGTATTACTTGGTCGTTATGAAATTGAAATGCTATGAAAATAGCATATAAAGTTAATATTGCTATCAACACTTTAATATATACTGTAAATTTAACACTAGTATGTAAATTACTTCGCCAATAAAATACGGATAATAATATTATAGCACTTATTGCTAATAGTTGTTGTAACATATTATATAATAATAATATAAATATTGATTATATTATTATATAATGCCAAAAAATACATCCCCGTTATCCTTAAATAATTTTAATATATTATTGAAACAGTTAGACGAAAAACAGCAAGTATCTAATGACACTACTACTATAACGAATTGTTCTGTGTTATCTAAAGAAGTTATGGATACTTTTATTCACAATGTTAATATGAGTTATAATTTATACGAATATTCTGTTTTAACCCCCTCTTTTTATTCCATGCATTCTACCAATAGTTCTGACCCGAACCAGTATATAGACATTACAAAGTCTGTAAAACCCTGTGTAAAACGAGTTACTAAAGAAATTAAAAAATTAATTACTAAAGAAAAAATAAATATTGATGCGACTATTAATAATATAGATGATTTGTTACAATTAATTAATAATTATAAATTAGATGATACGATTGAATATAATATTAACATGAGTGCTTTACATAACATTAAAGAGCCACTTACTAATTTAAATAATATGATTGGGATGACGAACTTAAAAGAAAATGTAGTAGACCAAATTTTGTATTTTATTCAGAATTTACATATAAATCCGCAACAAAAACTAGAAACAGCTAAAGGCGAGTTCCTACATACAGTCATTTATGGTCCCCCTGGCACAGGCAAAACAGAAGTAGCTAAAATTATTGGACACATTTTTAGTAAACTAGGCATATTACAAAAGGGTACTTTTAAAAAAGTGACTAGAAGCGATTTAATCGCAGGGTATTTAGGCCAAACTGCGATTAAAACTCAAGATGTTATTAAAGAATGTCTAGGAGGTGTATTATTTATTGATGAAGCCTATTCTCTAGGGAACAGTGAAAAGAGAGATAATTTTTCAAAGGAATGTATAGATACTTTATGTGAGGCATTAAGCGACCATAAGGAAAATCTTATGGTGATTATTGCTGGGTATGAAAAGGAATTAGACGATTGTTTTTTCAATTATAATCAGGGATTAAATTCACGTTTTATATGGAGATTCAAAATAGATGAATATAAAGCAGACGAATTATATAAAATATTTATAAAAAAGGTTACAGAGTATGGATGGTCCGTGAATGATAATATTAATGTTAATTGGTTTCAAAAACACATGGACTATTTTAAATATTATGGGAGAGACATTGAAACGCTATTACTTAAAACTAAAATTGCTCATAGCAGACGCGTATTTTGTAAATCGCAGGAGGACCGTTATAAATTAACATTGAAAGATTTAGAAAATGGGTTTGATATGTATATTAAAAATGAAGAAGTTAAAAATAGAAAAGAATTCGCAAATAAAGCAAATATCATGAATTCGCTATATGTATGAGTTTTTTTCTGTTAATTGTTTTTGTCACATATATAAAATGTCAAACGACCAGAAAAAAACTATTCAAATAAATCCAAATATATTCAAAGTGGGTGGAGGCGCTAATAATAAAACAAGAAAGAATACCAGTTTAAAAAATAAACCGGTTCCTCTAATATCACCGAACGTATTAAGAAATAAGTTTTTGAAAAGAATTAAAGAACATAAAAAAGGTGAAATAGAGCAGTCAACAGAAAAAGAAAAGGAACTTACTACTGCAGTTAGTGATAATGTAGGACAATATTCTGATGAATTCCATGATTCTATTAGTTATTTAACACAATTGTCGCAACAGCCTAAAAAACCAAATAATGCTCATAACCATACCATTAAACATGCGAATTATAATAATGTACACGTAGAATTAGAACTGCCTATAGAATTACAAGAACAACGATTTGAACATGTTGCTAGAATAACTGAGCCTACACCTATTACATTAAAAAATTATTCAGTTGATTCTACTGTGCCTTACGGATGTTTAAAAAATGGGAGTAAACCTACATATAGAACATGGCAATGCACTAAAAAAAATGTACAAAGTTTTGTGCCAGCAGTACAAACAGTAGCAGTCCCAATGTATCAACCAGCAGCACAAGCAGCACAATCTGCACCAATACAAGTAGTATCAATGCCATCACACCCTGCTATGTTACCTACACAAGTAGAAAACACAATGTTTATACAAACTGGTCAAGAGCCTGTTTTAAATATGAGAGAACAAAAACTTAATGAGATGAAACAACGTGTTAAACAACAAGAATTAGAACATATTGCATCAAATAAGTTAGAAGAAACGGTTACACCTAGTCCCGTTAATTTAGCTTCATTAATTCCAAAAAAATCTGTAATTAAAAAAACCATTCGTAAAAAATACACATTAGGAAAATCAAATATTTATAGAAAAGTTTCTGTGTTAATTAAGGATAAAAATACCCGTAAAAAAGTTCAAATGGCGCATAAGGAATTAAAACAGTTACCCATAGCAGATGTCAAAAAATACCTGAGAGACCATGGATTTATTAAAGTAGGCAGTAACGCGCCGAATGATGTGTTAAGGAAAACCTATGAATCCGCCATGTTAACCGGTGATGTCATAAATACTAATCAGGACATTATGGTACATAATTTTATGAATCCATAATACACCTTTGAAAATTTAAATCCGCCCGCCAATGCTTCGCAGTGGCGGGCTATTTATATCATTCAAAAGAAACGTTGCCGATAAATGAATTAAAACGTATAACCACCGAAGGTGGTTGCGCGGATTTAAATCTTCATCGGTGTATAATTGTTATAATATATAATAATTATATTATATAATGGAACAGACCAAATATAATTTACAACCACATATTAAAGATTGGTTTGCGAATTTAAGTGATGTATTAGAAACTAAATTATTATATTTTGGAAGTATTCAACGAGGTGATTATTTCCCAGGAAAAAGCGATATTGATGTAGACGTATTTACTGACAATATAAAACGAACCATATTGAAATTACAACATTTCTTACAAATAGACCCCGCTAAGTTTAAAAGGTTTGTATGGAATTTGCCTACTAAAAATGTTGTTTACGGACATAAAGTTATGTATAAGGACGCGTCTGGCGAGTTTTCAGTTGAATTCTCTATATATGATGAAAAATATAGGGATCACGTCATTAAAGAACATACAGATAAAATAACATTACCATTTTATATCATTTGGGCTCTCATTATATTAAAAACTATCTATTATAAACTACATCTTATTACATATAAGGTATTCAGATATTGTAAACAAAAATTACTTTCTTTTTTTATAGGTCGCCCTGACGACGATTTTATTGTGTTAGACGTTACTGAGAATAATGCGACACCTACACAACGTTGAAATGCGTTATAATAAATAACAAAAAATACTATGTAATGTTATGTATAATATTTTTTATTTTATTTATATGTTAATTCAGCATTTTTATATGTTATTTATTTACGCTAATAGATTGCCAGTTTTGACTAAAACTACCGTTGATTATACAATAGACGACGTATCACATAAAATGGTTGTTTATAAAACTAATCGTCAATTAAAAAAATACATATTATTTATATCAGGATCATACCAACTGTTATACGACGTGTATATATATAAAACTATTCGTGATTTACAAGAATCGCACACAAATTTGTTTTATGCTTACGAACTTATTGTATTTGAAAAACCTGATAAATCTAACATAACTATTTACAAGGACATCATAGAGTATATAAATAAAAACATAGCGCAAGATATAGAAGAATTGGTTATATTTGGGTTTTCATCTGGCGGCGTTGTAGCTAGTCACATACTTAGTAATTTAAAGCATATAAAATGTAGCAAAAAACTAATTACATACGACACTCCGTGGCAAGTGATGGATAATGTCAGGAGTTTTCAACATAACTGGGTATATCGTATAGATATTCTATTTTTCACCATTGTGTATAATATTTATAATAATCATTATAACATTGACGAAATCAGGTCTAAATTAATAAAATCCGGCAATCCATTTAAAAATGGAGGGAAAGAATTAGTAAAACTAATACAAAATATACATAACTTCACTGATGACGAAATGTATGACATTACCGGGTTTAATTTAGCCCAAGAGCCTACTACAAAAATAATAAACATATGGTGTAAAAGAGACCCATTCATTAATAGGGTTACACATAACAATTATATACGTCAACGACAAGATAAAGTGGACTTGTTAAATATACTCAACATTGAAAAGTTACATATTGGTCACTGTACTGATATGGCATACGACTCTAAGTATATAAAGGACATAGCTCGTGCATTATATTTGTAGTAAAAATACTATATAAATACATCCTAATATATTTAATATATACATTAGCATGTCATTAATAAGGGATTATTTTGAAAAAACCATATTGTATCAAAGTCAATATGGGAAAAACACAATCGTATTAATGCAAGTCGGCGCATTTTTTGAGGTCTATGGATTACAGAATAAAGTGACTAATGTGGTTTCTGGTAGTCAAATTATAGATTTTGGCAGAATATGTGACTTAAACGTAGTTGACAAAAAACAAACAATAGATAATTCCAAGCTGGTGTTTGCCGGGTTTATTTTATCTGGCATAGATAAATATGTTAAAAAATTACAAGAGGGCGGATTTACTAGTGTAATTTTTGGTCAAAACGATAATGATAAAAATGACAGTATCACTCGGAGTTTAATAGACGTTGTTTCACCCGGTACCTATTTTAGCGCAGATGATAATCATATTACGAATAACACCGTATGTATCTGGGTAAATATTACGGATAATGTTAATTCAATTATAAACAAAATGAATAAAATGAACAAATCCGCAGGGTCTAATAAAATGATTTCCGTTGGTATTGCCAGTATTGACATCTACACTGGAAAAACGAGTATATTTGAATTTACAGAAATGTATGTAGATGGTCCGACCACATTTGACGAATTAGACCGATTTATTTCCATATATAACCCTAGTGAGGTTATCCTTATAGGTAACATTAGTGATAAGGAAATGAATAATATCATTAGTTATGCGAACATTCAGTGTAAATCCATACATAAGATTATGGGAGGACAACCCTTTATAAACTGCGAAAAACAGACGTATCAAAAAACTGTGTTAGAACGATTCTATACTATAAAGGATTTCTCAGTATTCTGTCAGAATTTTTATGAATATACTATTGCTACACAGGCATTTGTATATTTATTAGACTTTATATATCAGCATAATCCCAACTTGACGCATAATATTGCGGAACCTATTTTTGAGAATTGTTCTGACCGCGTTATGTTAGCAAATCATTCATTGAAGCAATTGAATATTATAGACGACCATGTATATACTGGCAAATATTCGTCAGTGAATTCAATGTTAAATGTATGTGTAACTGCTATGGGAAAACGACAATTCGCGTATAATCTAGTAAACCCGACGACAAATATACGTTATTTGGAGCAAGAATATAACATGACTGAGCACTTATTACAGTGTACTGATAATAATGCAATGCCTTTACTATCTGATATCAAGGATATTGCTAAAATTAATAGGCAATTGTTTATGAAAAAGATCTCTCCAAAAACCATTTCCCAATTTTATAAAAATCTTTCTGCTATCAAGGAAATTAATGAAGTTGTATTGGCGGACCCAGTATTTAACACATACATTCTAGAAAATTCCGAGGAATATGCGTATATTAACACATATTGCGACACTTTTTTAGAATTAATTGATAAAAACGTTGACGTGTCCTTGTGCGAAGAGATTGATGTGATAACGCAATTTGAAACTAATTTTATTAGACCAGGAATCAACAAACAATTAGATGAATCTATGCACATATTCAATGATTCTCTCGCTATTCTTGAATCTATGCGAAAATATTTTGATAGTCGGATTAATTTAATGCTACCTAAAACCGGGAAGACAATAGCAGCGGATTATGTTAAAATCCATGAAACGGAGAAAAATAGTCATGGGTTAATTGCCACTAAGAGGCGATGCGCTATTTTGAAAAATGCCTTATCTTCGGATAGTGACCATGTTGAAACTATTTCTTATGAGTCATCTGATTATAAAGTTCCTAGTTTATTCATATTCAAATGCTCCGTAGATACTATTCATTTTACCCCACAATCCACTGCGAATAATTTCATTTCAAGTGCGGAAATTGATAAGATTTGTGGTGACATTGTGGAACAAAAACATAATATGAAGGACCTAATATTATCGTCTTATTTAGCTTTTATAGACCAATTTAAAGCATATCAGACTGAGTTCGCATGTATTATTTCATATATTACACTAATTGATATAGTGTATGCTAAAATGACGATTGCGAAAAAATACAATTATTGTAAGCCGACTGTTGCTCTTAATGGCTCTAAATCTTTTGTAGATATTAAAAATATTCGGCATTGCCTTATTGAGCATATTCAACAGAATGAGCTTTATGTGACAAATGATGTGATTCTAGGCACGGGCAATACTAATGAATCTGCGACTGATACGATTCTATTATACGGCACAAACGCTGTAGGAAAAACGAGTTTAATACGCGCGATAGGAATTGTAGTTATTATGGCACAAGCTGGACTATATGTCCCTTGTAGTTCTTTCCGATTTTCCCCATATAAACAGATATTTACACGCATTTTAGGTGACGATAATATTTTCAAAGGTCTCTCTACTTTTGCGGTTGAAATGTCTGAATTAAGAACTATTTTACGATTAGCTGACCAACAGAGTTTAATATTAGGTGACGAATTATGCTCTGGCACGGAGAGTGTTTCAGCTATAAGCATTTTCGTCGCGGGCATTGAGCAGCTACATAACATTGGTAGTAGCAGCATATTTGCGACGCATTTACATGAAATCGTCAAATTTGAGGAAGTTAATGCGTTGACCAAGTTAGCGATGAAACATATGACAGTGCGTTATGATAAGGAGCGCGATTTGTTAATTTATGATAGGAAGTTGAAAGACGGTCCAGGCGATAATATGTATGGCCTAGAAGTATGTAAGGCGCTAAATTTGCCCGCAGAGTTTTTGGATAGGGCACATACTATTCGCCGGAAATATAATCCTGAAACGGGGAGTATTCTTTCTCTCAAAACGTCGCATTACAATAGTAAAAAGGTGATGGGATTATGTGAAAATTGTAATAAGGTGATGGGCACAGAAGTACATCATTTACAACACCAACAGGCAGCAAATGAAGCAGGAGTTATTATAAATGCGGAAACTGGTAGCGTGTTTCATAAAAACAAGGAGGCCAATTTAGTGACACTATGTGAACAATGTCATAACGCAATTCATAAACAGAAGGGAACGCATAAAAAAGTAAAAACGAATAAAGGCATTATTATTATAAACAATTAATGCTTTCGGTGCCTTCTACTGCGGTGTTTTTTAGTTTTGCTGGAGGCAAATAGTCCAAAGAAATTATGTATGCCATTTTTTACAACTGGTATAGATTTCTGCGCAACAGTAACTGTTTTGTTTCCTATCGTTTCAATTACGGGCACTACTGTAGAAGTGACCTTTTGGACACCTTCTTTCAAATACTTACCAGTGCGCTTAAACCCTCTGGTTCTTCTGGTTCGTCTAGTTCTAACTCTCCTAGATTTAGTCATTTATATTATAACTATAATAAAATTGAATTCAAATAATATAAAAATATAAAACGCAATATTATAGAATGATTATACCGATTAAATGTTTTACATGCGGCAATGTTATTGCGGACAAGTATAGATATTATGTGGAACAAGTTATCAAGAAGAAGCTTGCGAAAAAAATGGACATTGATAAAGTATTATATTTAACGAAGGAATTTAGTGAAAAAACCCCCGAAGGAGAAGTATTGGATGAACTGGGATTAACCAAGATGTGTTGCAGGAGACATATGTTAACGCATGTGGATATTGAGTAAGGGACGGACCGCTTTGTAGACCCCATAAAATTATTATAAACATATTTTATATACTAATGTGTTGGAATGAACATGTCTCATTAAATACATTTTTATTTAGTGGTGTTGTATTAGCACTTGTTATTTATAATAATTCTTTTACCAAATACAAAATTCAAGAATTGAATAATACATGGATGTATCTTTTTATCGCATCATTTGTGTTTATGCAATTAATAGAATTTTTTATTTGGAAAAATATTAACAATAAATTTTACAATAATATATTTTCTATTTCTGCGACACTTTTACTAATTATACAACCCATTATAAGTATTATGATTGTAACAAATAAATCATTACGCAATTTATTATTAATTTCTTATTTATTGCTAGCAATTCCATTTTCAATATATAAATTTTCTACTAAACATATTCACTCTGTTATAAGCAAAAGCGGTCATTTAAAATGGCAATTTTTTGATACAACACCAATCATTTGGATAGGATGGATGTTCTTCTTTTTATTTAGTTTTGTTTATGAAAAAAAATGGGTTGGACTTATCTTTGGATTAGTTACTTTACTTATTGCTTTTGTAAATTACAAAAATGATAATACTATTTGGAGTATGTGGTGTTGGGGCGTAAATTTGGTCATGATTTATTACGCAACTTATTTATTAATATATTTACCATTTTTAGAAAAAATGAGTATTTGTTAATATGAACATTTTTAGTTCAAAGGCGTAATTTTATATTATCTTTTAACGATGTTTGAACCGGCTAGACGAGGTTAAGAAAGGTGTCCCGCAGATTTTTTATATGTATATATTATATGGTTAGACGTAGTAAAAAGAGTCGTAGTAGCAGTAAACGCCAAAAACTATGGAATATGAAGGGTTGTGCGTATCATCGCACTAGAAAAGCACGTTGTTCTAAGTGTAATAGTATGAAGGGTGGATGTACAACGTGTTCAGTGGGTGGCGGCAGACGCCGCAAGCGCATGGTTGGTGGTGAAGGATTAGTCGGAAAACCGTGGACACCTGCGCATTGGCCGGGTTCAAACCACGTAAGCGGAGATTTCAATCATTACAAACTTAATTTATATAACATGGGCGACCCGCAAACCCAAGGAGTAAATTCGGCGCACATGAGGGATCATATGTTAAGGGGAGGCGCTACTAAAAGCAGAAGAATGCGTAAGGGTGGTAGTATGGCTGGATTATTACCACAAGATTTGGTTAATTTAGGAAGAAGTGCTGCATATAATATTCACGGCGCGTACAATGGATTAAATGGACTGACTCAACCAGTAAACCCACTACCATGGATGCAAGCTCCAGCTAATAATTATTTAGGTTCATTACTTATTTAAGTTCATTACTTATTTAGCTACATTAATTTAGTAGTATATAATATGTCAAGCACACCAGTAAAAGAGTCTAATAGTGGCCCAACTACGCCTACCACTGCTGCTACTGAACGATATGATTCGCCTCCCCTTTTTAGCACACCAGCAGCTAAACTGCCTAGTAGCCAGGTGGAATTATTTGGTCCAACACCGCGTACTGTAAGGACTACTAAAAGCGGCAACATTATGTATTATATAGGTGCTGACGGCAATCTAATAGAGGTGACTACAGCAAACAATGTAGGTCCGCCATATTATTATGCTAATGGAACACAAGTGCCTGAACATGAATACCCTGTTTCTGAAAGGTTAACATTTGGTGGCAGAAGAAAGAGTAAAAAGAGTAGTAAGAAAAGGAGAGTTAGAAAAAGCAAGAAAAGGCGGTTTAGGAAAAGCCGTAAAATTGTAAGCAGAAAGAAAAAATGAACTATATGAATAAGTTAGTGTTTTTGTTAAGACAGGAACGTGATGTTGTTTAATTATATATTTTTCTTAAAATAATATATAATGTCGTTTCCAAAATCGCTTAAAGAATTATGTGCTCCAGCAGTATTGTATTTTGTAGTTTCAATGATTGCGTTATTTTTAATAGTAATACAAAATATTGGAAATACGAATAGTTGTAATATAGGCAGTTTTTCTATGCGTGTTCCCAGCACCATTTTAGTATTTTTGTTTAAATTAATATACATCCTTTTTTGGACATGGGTATTGAATTTAATCTGCCGTAGCGGGCATGTAGGGATTTCATGGTTTTTAGTATTACTTCCTTTTATTTTAATATTTTTAATTATTGGATTAGTCATGATAAATAAATAAAATAATATAGGGTTATATATATAAGATGGCAAGAAGAGTCACCTGTCGTGGTCGTGCTAGGAAAACTTGTAAAGTTGCTAAACGCAGTTGCCTTTATGCTAGTGGAACAAAAAGACAATTTTGTAGAAAGAAGCGTAACACTAAAAGACGTATTTCTAAGTTTTAGAATTATAATAATATTATATTATTATAATATGAATAACATTAAACATGTAAACAACGGCTTGTCATATCAGGTAAATGGATGGAAATTCATCTCAATTAAGGGTGCCCCAAAAGAACGTGGATATGCGTATGGTAGCTTAATTGCTACAGAACTAAAACAAATATTTGATATGGTCAAATATACTACATATGACGACACAGGAGAGACATGGGAATATTTCATTGATGCTGCTGTCAAATTATATAAACAAAAAATAATTGAAAACTTCCCTGAAATATACGAAGAAATGGAAGGAATCGCTGAAGGATGTTCTGCCGCGGGGTTTAAGGTGTCATCTGACGAAATATTAGCATGGAATAATTATATTGCTCTGACTGGTTACTGGTATCCTAACAAAGATGGCACTAGCGGCCGTAAAGCAGGAGGTTTAGAAGGAGGAGGTAGCAACCGTAATGGCGGTGGCAGCGACCGTTGTAGTGCCTTCATCGCTGTAGGGAGTTATACCGCTGATAAACAAATTGTAGTGGCGCATAATAATTTTGATAATTTCACTAGTGGGCAATATATAAACATGGTTGTAGATATAAACCCTGAAAATGGACATAGGATATTGATGCAAACTACTGCGGGACTTATATGGAGCGCAACCGATTTTTTTGTAACAAGCGCAGGAATTATTGGCACAGAAACCACCATTGGCGGATTTTTACCATTTGAAAATAATTTCCCTATTTCATGTCGTATTCGCAAAGCCATGCAATATGGAGATAATATGGACGATTATGTTAAAATTCTTTTAGACGGCAATTCTGGTGATTACGCAAATGCGTGGTTGTTTGGGGATATTAATACGAACGAAATTCTACGATTAGAATTAGGATTGAAATTTCATAATGTAGAGAGAACAAAAGATGGATATTTTATCGGATTTAATGCTACGTATGACCCACGAATCCGTAATCAAGAATGTACTAACTCCGGATTTAATGATGTTAGACGGCATCAGGGTGCGAGAAAGGTGCGATTAGAAGAATTAATGGTGGAATATAAGGGAAAACTAGACGTAGATGTTGCTAAAATGCTTATAGCGGACCATTATGATGTGTATTTGAAAAAAGAAGACCTTCCTTGTTCTCGCACGGTATGTTCGCATTACGACTTAGATGCGAGGGAATATATGTCACAGGCAGATAGGCCGCTCCCTTATCAGCCTAGAGGAGCCACAGATGGATGTGTTGCGGATTCTACAATGATTAAGGGTATGTCATTTGTTGGGCGTTATGGAAATTCATGCGGCACACCGTTTGATAAAAATAAGTTCTGTGACGAACATATACAATGGGCGCACTTACGTCCTTATTTATTAGATAGACCCACTCAGCCATGGACTGTGTTTAAAATAATGGATATTAAAACGCATGTTACAAAGAAACATACTAAAAAAATAAATACAGAAAGTAAGGGGGGAAAACGTAAGAAAACCCGTAAACTTACAACGACAAGCCTCCTTTGGCATTAGCCGACTGGGACTTACGCACGTATAATATATTATAGGTAAAATATAGTATGAATATAATCTATTTATACTATAGATAGATACGATGACAGATAATATTTCATGGCAACTTATAGATAAGTATTTCAAGGAAAATCCAAACAATTTAGTCGCACATCATTTAGAGTCATATAACGAATTCTTCAATTCTGGAATTAACCGAATTTTCCGCGAAAACAACCCTATTCGCTTCATAGAGAGAGCAGATAAGGAGAATCCAGATGACGAAAAACGTAATCAGGCATTATTATATTTAGGTGGGAAAACCGGAGATAAAATATTTTTTGGAAAACCAATTATCTACGATGATAATTATGCGCATTTTATGTATCCCAATAACGCACGATTACAAAACATGACTTATGGAGTAACTGTCCATTACGAAGTTGACGTAGATTTCATCTTTTTTGTAGGAGAAGAACGCAGGACGCATAGTATTACTTTACCCGACCAGATATATCTAGGCAGATTTCCTATTATGCTTCAGTCTAACTTGTGTATATTAAAATCATTAGCTCCAGATGTACGATTTAATATGGGGGAATGCCGAAATGATTATGGCGGTTATTTCATCATAGACGGCAAGGAGAAGGTACTTATCTCTCAAGAGAAGTTTGCAGATAATATGATTTATATTAAAGTCAATAAAGCGGACAATATTTATAGTCATTCTGCCGAAATTCGGTCAGTATCAGAAGACGCTTCTAAGCCGATTCGTAAAACCTCTATAAGAATTGTTGCTCCTAGCACAACGCTGTCTAATAATCAGATTGTGGTAGATGTCCCGAATTTGAGAAAACCAGTACCCCTATTTATTCTGATGCGTGCTCTAGGTGTCATTTCTGACAAATCCATCATAGAATACTGTCTTCTAGATTTGGAGAAAAACGCGTCTTACGTAGACATGTTTATTCCGTCCATACACGACGCCAGTAAATTCTTCAGTCAAGAAGTGTCATTGCGATATATCGCATCATTACATAAACATGGCACCGTATATAGTGCCCTAGACGTTTTAATGAACTATTTTTTACCGCATGTAGGAGAGACCAACTTCTTAGACAAGGCGTATTTTATTGGTCTAATGGTGAATAAATTGTTGCGCGTGTTCGGGAAACAGGATAAGCCTACTGACCGCGATAATTTCGGGTTTAAGCGCATAGAGTTATCCGGTTCTCTCATTTATGATTTGTTCAGAGAGTATTATTTAATTCAAAAACGAGCGATTGCTTTAGCGATTGATAATGAACACTACTATCATACAGGAGTTTATAAAGGAGAGAGTTTCCCAGCTTTGATAGAAAACAATTATCGTGAATTCTTCAAAGAGAGAATAATAGACAATGGTTTCAAAAAAGCATTTAAAGGGAATTGGGGAGCCGAAGAGAAAACGAAGCGAATAGGGGCGGTCCAAGATTTGAACCGGTTGTCATGGAATTCATTTATCTCTCATTTAAGAAAAATCAATCTTCCTTTAGATGCCAGTGCTAAAGTAGTTGGTCCGCGACTTCTGAATAGTTCCCAATGGGGATATATAGACCCGCTAGACACTCCCGATGGTGGGAATATCGGGCTTCATAAACACCTGGCGATTAGCACGTATATTACTAGCGGCAGCTCTGCTTATCCTATGATTAAATGGTTGAGAGAAAATATTCCTATGAAATTGCTACAAGAGTGTAGTCCTAAATTTATGGCCGCGTCTAGTAAAATTATAGTAAATGGGAACTGGATAGGAGTCATAGATAATCCTATACAAACGTGTAATATGTTGAAATTATTCCGGCGTAATGGGATTATTCCTGCGTATACTAGTATTACGTTTAATTATGGCAATAATGAAATATATATCTATACGGATGCTGGGCGATTAACACGTCCTATATATTATATTGACGACAGGAAAGTAAGTTATGATAGGCCAGATGTTAAACAATTATTTAGTAGTGGAGAGATAACATGGGAGCAAGCCGTTACTGGTATAAGAAAGAAGAATGATGAGCATTTTAATAGTAAAAACAATCGGATTTATAACATTGGGGATTTATATGACTTAAATACCTCCATAGAATCTCTTGAGAAGTCTAAATCTATAATTGATTATGTAGATACCTCGGAGGAAGAATCCGCTTTAATTGCGACTAGTGAGGAGGACCTAACTAAAAGCAAGTATTATACGCATATGGAGATTGACCCTTCTCTCATTCTTGGTGTATTAGGAAATATGGTTATTTATCCTGAATATAATCCGGTAACTCGTTGTGCGTTTTCGTGTGGTCAAAGTAAACAGGCGGTATCAGTATATCATTCTAATTACCAGATGCGAATAGATAAGATGGGGGTTATATTAAACTATGGTCAAATTCCTTTAATCAAATCCAGGTATTTAGATTATATTAATAAAGAGGAGCAGCCGTATGGCATCAATGCGATTGTGGCTATCATGTCTTATACAGGGTATAATGTGGAGGACGCTATTTTAATAAATGAAGGGTCTGTCGCTAGAGGACTATTCCGCACAACTTACATGTCCATGTATGAATCCCGCGAAGAAAGTAGTAAAGTCGCCGGATCTACATCTAACTCGCATTTTGCGAATATTATGGATAAAACTGTTGCAGGAATTAAGCCTGGATATGATTATAGCCAACTTGACAAATGGGGCTTAATTAAAGAGAATACTGCTTTAGACGATAAGACAGTTGTTATAGGCAAAGTTACTACTTCTACTGATAATGCTACATCCTATTCGGATGCCTCTACAATGCCTAAAAAAGGCCAATTAGGGTTCGTAGATAAATCCTTTTTAACTGAAGGCGAAGAAGGGTTTCGCATTGCGAAGATTCGCGTGAGAGAAGAACGTTTACCAGCAATTGGCGATAAAATGGCGTCGCGTGCTGGACAAAAAGGTACAATAGGGCTAATCATTCCGGAGGCGGATATGCCATTCAATGTTCAGGGGATTAGACCAGATTTGATTATTAACCCACATGCGATTCCATCTCGTATGACAATTGGACAATTAGTGGAAATGTTGTTTGGGAAAGCATGTGCCACTTATGGCGGTTTCGGAGACTGTACTGCGTTTGCGGTAAAGGGGTCTAACACGGAATTATATGGAAATATGTTATTGAAACAAGGGTTCAATGGGACAGGCAATGAATTATTATATAATGGGATGTCTGGAGAGCAGTTACAAGCAGATATATTTATAGGACCAACATATTATATGCGGTTGAAACACATGGTCAAGGATAAAATCAATTATAGGGCACGTGGTCCGCAGACGATGTTGACTAGACAACCAGTTTCTGGACGAGCAAATGACGGAGGGCTGCGTATAGGTGAGATGGAACGTGACGCAATATTGGCTCATGGTGCAGCGGCGTTTTTAAATGATTCTTATATGATTCGTGGAGACGAGTATTATATGGCAGTATGTAATAAAACTGGTGGGATTGCGATATATAATAGTTCGTCTAACTTATTCTTGAGTCCGCTGGCGGACGGTCCTATAAAATTCACTGGTACAATGGACGGTAAAATGAATATAGATAATATTAGTCGATTTGGGCGGTCTTTCAGCATAGTGCGTATTCCTTATTCTCTGAAACTGTTGATTCAGGAATTACAAGTAATGAATGTTCAAATGCGCATTATTACGGAGGATAATATTGACCAGTTGAATAGTATGTCATATTCTGATAATATTAATAAGTTATTGAAGACAGAGGAACACGATTTTAGTAAGGTAGTTAACTCATACACTGCTGCAATGAAGCGCAAGTTGTCTAAAGTAAAAATGGGTGGGCCTGTTTCTTCTACTTTAGAGCGAGAGCCAGAGCCAGAGTTAGAGCCTGAACCTATTATTGAACCAACCTCGCCTGAATTTTCGCCAGAAGAATCCGTAAAAATAGAAGCAACATCGCCAGATTTCTCGCCTCCAAGCCCTTTGCCTGCCAATTCAACAGAACAGTCAGGGTCTCCAGTATATGAACCACAACTGGCTTCAGGGTCTCCTGCGTATGAACCAGAACTAGAACTAGAACAAGAACAAGAACTAGGAGAAGCACTGCTGGCATCAGGGTCTCCAGCATATAACCCAAATACAGGGTCGGACACAGGGTCGGATACAGGTTCATCACCAGAGTATAATCCAAATATTAGCGCTACGCCAAAAGAAGGAGTTGCACGAGGAGCTCTTCCAACACAATCCAACCCTTACAATATTCAAGGGACAAATAAAACAGAATATGATAAATTAACTCCTGAACAACAAGTCAAATTACAAGAACTCATTGATGAAAAATTGAGAAATAACGTTGATAACACTCCACCAATGATAATAAAACAGAATTCTATTTTGGAAGTAGATGAACCTACGCCTAAATCCATATTAAAAAATAAAGAAGATGACAGTAAAGAAGAAGAACCGGATACAAGCAATACTAAAAAAACTATTACATTTACTTAAGGGGGCTTGCCCCCGTTAAAATTGAATTATAATTTAAAAATTATATGTATATTATAATCAAGATGGCATTACAGAACTCTAGTAGTATTATTTCTTCTATTTATAAGTCAAGGCTTAATATTTTGGACTTGATGAAGGTTCAAGGGTATAATACTGAAGAATACGCAAACTTCAGTATTAACGAGGTGAACACCATGTATCAAAATGCGCAGTTAGATATGCTCTTAGAAAAGATAGAACCAGCTGAACATAACGAGAGAAAAAACAAAATATATATTAGATATTATTTAGCAAAAACGATTCGCCCACAAAATATTCAAGAGATGATAGACGATTTATTTAATCTAGAAGAAATCCTGACAAAGGATGATATTTTATTTATAATCACCAAGGAGGAAATGAATGAAACGATGGTGAATACTTTAAAACATATTTGGGAACAAGATAATATATTTATTGTTATTCAAAGTATTAAGGGGCTTCAGTTTAACATCCTACAACATTCGTTGGTCCCTCCGCATAGATTATTAACTGAGTCCGAATCCGTCTTATTGAAAACCAAATATAATATTACGAATGATAGTCAGTTACCGGAGATATCTAGGTTTGACCCTGTTGCGCAAATTATTGGCATAAGACCTGGTCAAATTTGTGAAATTATTCGTCCTAGTAAAACGTCTATCACTAGTTATTATTATAGGATATGTGTATAATATAAATTCTGCTCCTATTATAATATGGCATCACCACCTAACTTATTAAATACACCAGCACAATATACAGAACAAATACAAACATTAATTTCACAATATCCCTCTATATTAGCCGATTTTATACCTGCTTATATAAATTACTATACTTACCCGGACGATTCTACTGGCACATATTTGCCAATATATACCGGATTAATAGGTCAATTACAAACGGCGGCTACTAGTCTTTATTCTACTGCGCAAAATATCCAGACAGATATTACTTCAGAAAATAATTATACTAGTTCTTTAAATACTAGTTTACAAACAAACACTAATGAAAATCAAACGTTAACTACCTCGTTATCGCAATTAGAGGGGACAAATAACGGGTCTGAAGTACTTTTTACAGATACTCACACTATGTATGTTACTCAATATGTTTTTAATATTTTAATCATTATTGGCATTATTATATTGTTGATATTAATGTATAAATTATTTTTTACTGGTAATGTAGTACAATCGTTTTCCAAGCTAACAGCAGCAAGACCAGCAACAACACCAACATCACGATATGGTGGAACTAGAGCACCGACACCATATTAATTATAAAGCCGAATTAAGTAGTATAACACAATATTCTATATTCTGTTATATTATTATGAAACAATTACGGGTTACTCCTAAAATGGAAAAATATATTATGTCTTTTATTAATAAAAAAACGAGAGAAATACAGGAAAAGGCAGCAAAACATTTCTACATTCATCCTAAATGTTTAGCAAGATATTTTTTGTTATGATACACGCTATTTTTAATATATTAACATATATTAATATTAATGAGGTATAGAAATACAGTCGTTACAGCACAAGCGTTACAATTAGAAACTTTAGAAAAACAATATGATTTAACACTATCGCAATTAGAAGCAGCTTACGCCAATTATGCTGCAGCAATGCAACCAGGTGCAACTAGAGCCTATCAAATTTTGCCAGGACAAACTTTCTGGGGAACGAGTCAAATTACGTCTAGTCCAAGCACTAAAGCGAGCGTCGCATTATGTCAAGCAAGTTGTACTTCCGCATCATCCCCAGTCTGTACTGGAGCAACTTATAATAGTAGTACTCGTCATTGCTGGTTATCTACTGGCGCTGGAAGTCCTGTGCCAGGTCTGTCTACAGACACCGCTATAATATCTAATGCCACTTATTATGCCTCTGTTATAACTTCACTACAATCCCAACTAGCAACTTTGAATTCACAAATTCAAGCAGGTTTAGCAACATTAACTCCCACAGTTGCCGACCAAGTATTATCATCACCAATACCTACTAATTTATCAAATAATTATATTGCTTTACAAGAAGAACAAGAAAATATTAATACATTAATTGACGAATATAAAACGGTAGATCAAAAATATGAGGATAAAACAGTCGCAATTAATTACTCAGTAGTTCAGTATAGGGTATTAGCATTATTAGTAATTATTATCATTTTTGTAACTTTAAAAGCTCAAATATTTGGTGGGTCTGTATTAGATAAAACTACAATTATTTTTGTTATAGTTATATTTGGCGTATTTATACTAGCATATATTCCCCAAAATTTCTTAGCATTAGCAATAATAACAGTTGTTGGTTTTATTATAATGCTATTTTTCGGCTTTATTAATATAACATTATATCTAGCGGCAGTGATAATGGCTGCTTTAGGATATAGTTACTTTAATAGACAATTCTAATACTTATTTTTCTCTCTAATTATATTAATGATACTCACTAATATATTTGAAGAACCAAAATATGACAATAGTAATTCAAATCGTAATTATAATATGGATGATTCCACTACATTAAAACAAGGTAAATTATATAAAAAATACCAGAAAAAAATCAAAAATGGTAAGGCTTTAGAAAAAAGCGTTAAATTAGTAGAAGGTCTTGCCACAATGTCATCTTCGGCCTTACTAGATATTTCTGCTCTAAATGCGCTTGAACGCGCATTTGAAACCGATTTAAGCACCTATCAATCTGCCCAAGACCAACTATTAAACATTACAAATCAATATGTCAACGGTCCTAATGTTACTAAAAATGTATATGTGAATAATGTAATAAATTCCGCAAATGCGACTTATCAAGGGTGTTATAATGATAACGCTGCGTCTCCTGCAATGACATTATTATCCAATAATTGGTATACTTTTAACCAATGTAAACAAGCAGCCATGGCCTCTGGAAATCAATATTTCGCGTTACAAAACACGCAAACCAGTGGAGTAAATGCGAATAAGTCGTATTGTTCTGTTGGGAACAGTTTATCTAGCGCAACTCAATATGGTCCGGCGCAAAATGGTAATGTTACCACTGTCTTATGGCAGTCTTATACAGCGCAAGTTGGGACAGTATCAGTCGTTGTAGGAATAATAAACGGGCAACTTATAATGAAAAACACGACTACACCAGCAGTAACATTATGGACTAGTAATAATTATGTAGCTGGATGCGCATATAACGGGGGCATAAATAGTATAAATGCCACTTACGGTGGGAATTGCTCTGCTCCGAATACTGTCGTGAGTTCAGGGAATGCAACGTCTTATTTATCCTCTGCTATTGGACGTGCCAATTATTCTTATACTGTAGGAACCGGGTTTACTGCGGACCCGTCTCCTGGTTGCGCTAAAAACTTTGACATCACTTATCAATGCGGTAACGTTCAACAAACTGGGCATATTGCGGCACCGGCAGCAGGACAATCGGCTCCTGTAATGTCATTAGATTGTACTAACACTGTGGCGCAATGTGTGTATTATTTGATACTACAAGATGACGGAAATATGTGCTTGTATCAAGGGGTAGACCCGAGTCATAAGATGGGGACTAATGCCGCATGGTGCTCTAATACTAATGGACAAGCACCCACGGCGAATCCTTCTATGGCGGCTTCACGTAATAAATTTGGCAGAAATTATATGAAACAGGGCGAAACCATGAGTCCAGGGGAATTCTTATCGTCTACTAACGGCAGTCTTGTGTTATCCGTCTATACTAATGGCAATTTAGCATTAACCACTACAACAGTATATAATAGTTGTATGGTAAATTCGTCTGATGGTAAAACATATGGTAGTGAAGGAATTAACGCCTTGTATAAATTAGATAGAAATGGAACTGCCTCAAGCGTAGGTAAACTGGGATATATTGATGATAATTCTAGATTATCCGTTTACCCAAATTCTATGTTAACACATGGTAAAAACGCTGGGCGTTATGAAATGATGAAAGATACAGATTCTCCAAGTCATGACATTGGTGGCATTACGTCGTCTACAATGTCTAGTTGTCAAACCGCATGCGATAGTAATCCAGTATGTATAGGATTTGTATTTGATAATGTAAATAATATATGTTATCCTAAAAATTCTGGAATGTATGCTACAGGAGCATCATTACCAACCATTCTAGGAAAACCTGGAGTGGATTTATACTATCCTCAACCGACTGTAAATGGTGATGCTAGTTGTAATTTGCCAATTCAAAATGTAGATAGTGTTCAATGGGCAGCCTATACTTCTAGTGGAAACCCTATGACGTCCTCTACTAAATGTGGATTAGCCTCTGTGTTAGAATCAAAACGGTCCGCCTTAGATGCGGCAGTTGCTACATTATCTGGAGACGCTTCAGCAATATCTGGAAAAATTACTACATTAGAAGGCGAAAATGTAGATGTATTTAATCAGATGGATGATGAACAAGCGGAACTAAGTGCCAGCGTTCAACAATATGCGCGCACAAATAATATACTTAATAATCCGCATAAAATGGATAAGGTGAATGGCATGTTGTCAAATAGTGACATTGCGGTTTTACAAGAGAATTATCACTATATGTTTTGGAGTATTTTAGCAATAGCAAGTATAATTATAACAATTAATGTGGTGAGAAAATAGTGGTATATGATAAATAATATAATATTATCATATTCTAATGGGAGCATCAGATTTTTCTAGTATGCAAGAAGGAACTACTCAAACTCTTGCAGATATAAGTAATCTTCAAAATATTCAAACACAATTATATGCGAATTTACAACAATTACAACTACAACCAACTTCTGCCGCAAATACCTCAGCAAAAACGGCTTTGTTAGCACAAATACGACAGGTTCAAGCAATGGAAACTAATTTATATGCGAATTTAAACAATAATTATCAGTTTTTTCAAACAAATCTAACGTCCGCTTTAGATACATTATCAGAACAAAAAATAGCAAACAATATTGTTCAAACTGAATTGACTAATTCACAATCGCAACTAGATGCACTTAAAACCGATACTGCGAATAAACAACGATTAATTGAGATTAATACATATTATAGCGACAAATATGATGCGTACGGAGGTCTTATGCGAATAGTTGTTTGGACATGTTTACCTATTTTTATTTTAACGCTTTTAGCAAATAGAGGACTTCTTTCTACTAACATATATAGACTATTAACCATGATTATTATGGTAGTCGGGGTAATATATTTATGGTATAAATTTATCTACGTAATAGGTAGAGATAATATGAATTTCAATGAATACAATTGGAATTTCAATTCTAGTACAGCACCTACTATTGGGGCTAAGTCTGGTGTCAACCCTTGGGCAATTGATGGATTAGGTACATGTATCGGACAAGCATGTTGTGATGCCGCTAGTTTATATGATTCATCGGTCAATATGTGCGTCGTTCAGGGGGAATGAACATCTCGTTTTTTTAAAAGTATATGTATATATGACCGCACCAAATATAAATGATAGAATTATGCAAGTAAAAGCCTCATTGCCTGGTTCTGATACTATTACGCAACAAGCAAACGCTATAGCAGACCAACTACAATCAGACTTTAATACACAATCTAACAATGCCGGTCAAGCGAATTCTATTTATAATAGTTTAGTAATAAATTCAGGGTATATGAGTGAACTTAATAATGAATATGTGAATGAAAACACCGCAATATCCACGAATTTATCTACTTTACAGTCAGATTATATTACAAATGATAGAAAAGCGTTTTATGAAATTCAGGGTCAATCTACTATAGAGACTTTATATACTATTTTAATGTATATATATATTGCATTGGGCATAGTTATTTCTTTAGGACTTATTTTTCGCACTACATATAGCAGATATGTAAAAATATTTATTATTTTAGTTTTAATAGTGTACCCCTTTTTGATGAATTATCTGACTCCTTATATTATATCAGGGTTTGCTCAACTTATTGCGTTGTTCCCCAAAAATGTATATGTTGACATGAAACCAACTAAGTAGACAATTTTACAATTAGTAAAAAATAATTGTAAAATAAGATGTTTTATTGTTCAAGAACTTAACCTAGCATGTTTCAGATTCTGCTAACAATTCAGCGGATTCATCCTGTTGATTATTCGGATATATAATATGAACCCCATGCCATGCCATGTCCTTGCCGCATTTTCCAAACTTTTTATCCATATATTCGTATAATTCCACGCCTTTAGGCATTTTTCTCTGCCCCTGAGCTTCCTGAAACCATATTTTAAATTGCCCCATGAGCTCTTGTCTTTTAATAGGCTTCTCACTCTCCACTTTCACAGGACTATTCTTCGCGATTCTTTCACTAATGAACCCCGCAATATGGTCTTGTCCAAACCGATACTTATTAGACGACGACATTACTACCTCGCAATCTTCCACATGTCCATGTGTAACTGCGACACGTTTAACTAACATACTCATAAAGACCGGCGCCCACATAGACAATTTCTCGCTTAGCGTTTTATCCTTAGGAAATTTATATGGCGTGTCGTCATTTATAGATTGAGCTTCGCCAGGGTCCACGAATTTAGACATAAATTGACATAGACGAATACGTCGCCACGTGCCATCATCATTACTATCCACTTCAAATAATGTATTAGTACATACCACCAGCTTAAACTGAGGCATAAAGGTCTCGCTTTCAGCATATAACGCTCTCGCTTGTATCGGATCACCGCCGGTCAATTCCTTCATCACACCCTCATTAATACGCGAGTTCTTCGTCGGTTCTTGCATAACCGCATACCTGATTCCCTTCAACTGCATAACTTCTGATGAGGTCCCTCCGATACTGTTACGTTTCTCCGTAACAAGTGTAATAGGTACAGTACCCTTATACTCACCCAGAGCATGCGACATCAAATCAGTCAATAGCGATTTTCCATTACTCCCGCTACCTAAGTAAATGTTGAACGTCTGATTGATATTGATACCAATTAATACCGATGCCAAATGGTCCCACATATATTTATTTAGTGACGCAACTGGGAACAACTGCTCCATAAAAGTTATAATATCATTTCCAATCTGATTATGTTGCGTTTCTTCATATTCAATATACGGAATATTAGTTGATTTTGTGATGTAATCCTGAGGATACCCAGACCTAAACTTGTTCGTCTTGAAATCCATGACACCATTTGTAAAACACATCAAATATCGGTTCGCATCCATATTCTTCGTAAAATATTCGTCGTAAAACAAATCGGTCGCTTCACGTAAGATATTATTCTTGTCGCTGCTTTTCTTGAAACTCAAGGAGATAACACTTAGACGATTAATACGGCGCTTCAAACTATCATACCTTTCATCGCCCGCCTCAAATTGTTGCATTTCAATAATCAATCCTTGCGCCTTGTCATGATACGCATTGAACATGTCCTTGGAAATCGCCAATCGCAGTGAGCACCCCTTATCCGGAACCCACCGATGATTACGAAATACATACCATACCTTATGTTCCGAACCCACGCATATATATTTATCCTTGAACATCTCGTATAACACGTATGCGAAATCATAATCCGTCGGTGTAACCATCGTCTGTTCAATATAATAGTCTATAGATGATTTTCTCACTCGCTGAAATTCATCATACGCATCCTGTTTTGCCCAGTACATAATTGACCTTGCTGTAATACCGTCGGGTCTAGCCTTGAATTGTCGCCATCGTTGATACAATTGCGGAATCGTGTCAAAACTGAAATCCGCCGCCTTGCTTCGCAACATGACCCATGATAAGAATAATCGGTCGTCAGTATGTTTTAGGGCAAACGCAACCTGCGTATTTTTCTCGTGCGAACCAGGCCTATAATATTGTTCTGGCAACACTTGCGCAATTTCATGAATTGTCCTCAGCTCATACTCTGCGGTTTTCAAATTATTCAACATAATATCCACGGCTTTCTTTAGAATCTCTTGATTAGTAATCTCATCCAACGGGATATCTTCATTATCACTATCGTCGTCATCCCCCTCCGACCCGTTATCTATCAACTTAATCTTGGTTTTACTAGTGGATTTTTTAAGCAACGATTTTGTGTTACCTAGTCTCGCATTATATTCTGAAGTAATCTTCGGATTATGCTCAAACCTAGGATGGTCTTCGTATTGCGCCGACAATTTACACAAATTCTGCTCCATGTTAAATTCGTGGATACGCTGCTCCTCCATCATAAATTCACCGTCAGTCGGGTCAAACGTGATGACGAAATGCTGCGTCAATTCATATGCTTCATTAGTCGGCTTTCTAGAACCGTATAATTGCCAATTAGTAGTGCCCTTACTAATACCCTCATCTAACACAGAGTCCCAAGTATTAATAATAGGGATATCCCATACTTCTGCTAACTTCGCAAGCATTCGGTCTCGCAACATGACTTGCATCACATTACACATCTGTAGACCAACAATCATATGAATCCCGTCCTTGGTTAGAGATTTATCGGCTAGTCTATTTACATTCGGCTTTTCCATAATGAAAATGGAAAACGGCTTATTTTCTTCAAACGCAAAGAAATCCTTCAGTTCCTCCAAATACACTAATAACATATCTTGAATATGTTCTTTAGTATGCTGTCTCGTTTCTACGTCGTAATTATACCGAAAGTCAAAATCTACTAAGAGAGGACCACATGTCTTCAACTGACGCTCTGTCAAATATTCCTGTTTTTTTCTTATAAAAACATGGTCATAATAAAGTTTATAAAATATAGGTAAATCCTCCTTAGGAATGATGTAAGACCCGCCAAATATATTCAATGTCTTATCGCCGATTCTAGTATGCGTATGCGTATGAGCTGGCGTTCCTAGGTTTGCCACGTCATTCTTAGCATTATGCTTTACCAGAAATTCGGTCAGGTCTCTATATTGTGATGTCATATGTATTGGCGTCGTCATTGTATCATTCATAGTATTACTATTATATAATAAGATATTTCTAATTCATTTTTTTATTAATCAATTTTACATATTAGTATAATTATGGCGGCGCCTATTTATTACGATAATTCATAAGCATTTTTACAGTTTATGAATTACTTTTGTTATTTCTAAATATTGTTATAGAAATGATATAAACGTATTAATATATATTCAAACATATGTCTAAAAATACGACTATTCCAGTTATATCTAAGGAATGTATTACGCGATTAGTACGCGATGTAAAATACATAATGAATAATCCATTAATTGAAAACGGGATTTATTACTCTCATGATGATGAAGACATGTTGAAGGGGTATGCTTTAATAATTGGTCCATCAGAAACTCCTTACTTTGGTGGAAACTATTTCTTTGAGTTTTTTTATCCTACAGATTATCCTCATTCACCGCCGAAGGTGATATATCATACGAATGGACAGAACATTCGGTTTAATCCGAATCTATATACGAATGGGAAAGTATGTGTTTCTACGTTGAATACTTGGCGCGGCGACCAATGGACGTCTTGCCAGACGATATCTACTACCCTATTGACGTTGTGTACACTGTTGTGCAAAAACCCAATTTTGAATGAACCCGGGGTCACTAAAATACATGCGGATTATAACACGTATAATGAGATTATTACATATAAGAACATTGATATTGCGATACTACATATGGTTAACAAACATGAGGGGGTGTATCCTATGAAATTTGATATGTTTTACCCATATGTTAAGGAGAATTTCATTAAAAATGCGTTGGATATGTTGAAGTTTTTAGAAAAACAAATAATGGAACAGGCTATAATTAAACAATTAAGCACGCATTTGTATCAAATGAGTAATATTACAATTGATTATAAGACACTTTATAATAAATATAAGACCGCTTTACTACTACATGTTGACCAAATTGATAATAAAGAATTAATGGATTTGTTAAATATGCCGGATGCGGTAGCAGCAAAGGAACCGGCAAAAAAGAAAAGGACAGCAATAACTCCTCCTTTGCCAGATTTAGAAACAGAATCCGTTTTTATAGCAGCAAACCCTATTCCGGTAAAAGTTAAGGGTAACGTATATTAAAAAATAAATATATATTATATAATGGGGAAAGAATCTAATAATGAAAAAACCACGGACCCTTACAAAACGTCTCGTAGAGTTGACATGTGGCAAAAATTCAATAGTGAACAGAGTATGGCTCCTTACAGAATGGGTGGAGTTAAGTTTGATGAAATGTGGAAAAGATTCAATAGTGAAAAAAAACTCAATAGTGAAAAGAGTATGGATCCTTACAGCACGTCTCGTGGAGTTAAGTTTGCTGAAGGCTTGAATGATAGGAAAAAAACTGTAACAATTACGCGTCCTGCGAATGCAGCAGAGTGGGGAACTATGTATAACAATCGTGTTGCGGCACAAGCAACACGACACGAAGGTAAAAAACTAAAAAAACAGATTGGCCTTGTAGAAGAAGCCGCGATGTATCCCGAGAACTGGGAACAACTAGATGACGTCGAAGGACCTATAGGACCTATAGATATACAATCTTTAAGCCATATAACACCATACGAATCGCGTGAATTAGCTCAACAAGCAGTACCAGATGGGTCGCAATTGCTAGCACAGTTGAATGCTATGAACGCCAAGAGCGGTTATGATAAAATTCCCCCTGAAGATAAACCATGGGGTGGCAAAAAAACTAAACGTAGAAAAAGTAAAAGTAGGAGGTCTACACGACGAAAAACTAAAAGTAGAAGAACTAAACATAGGAAAAACTAATTTATTAAATGTTTTATTAAATAATCAATATAAACAATAAATAATAAATAATAAATAATATGGATAAAGTAGTATTTATTATTCCTTCAACCACCAAATTCGTAAAAACTAATCAAAAATATGATACTGTTGACGAAATTCCATTATTAAATATTTTATATAATTCTATTAAAACTCATGACATTAGCAACTATACATTTGTTGTAGGGATTGATGATGACGATGATTTTTATTTAAACAATCAGGGAAAAATAAAAGAAGTTTTACCATCCAATTTTCATTTACGTTTTTTTAATAATTTTGATAAATCATATGTATGTATAGTGAATCAGTTAGCAAATAGTGCTATAAATGATTTTGAGGCAGATTATTTATATATATATGCGGACGATTTAGTGGTTTATAGTTTACAACATATACCAACGTTTATTGATTATTTTAAAAAGAATAATAATTTATGTTTAGGGTGGGGGCTAGACGAAGGTGCTAGTCATACATGTTCGCATCCATTTGTTCATAAAAATCATATAAATATATTTAATTACTTTTATCCTAGAGAAATCATAAATTGGCATTGCGATGATTGGATTCGGGACCTTTATACTAAACTAGATAGAATAGTTAAAACAGATAGTTTTGTAATTGCGAATCAAATAGGAGTTAGATATAATCAACATTATATTCCTCCTCATCAACTAGCTGAAATAGTTAATAAAACGTATGATGTAATTCTTCCGTTTGTAAATGAATCAACGCAAAATTAAAATTGAATTATAATATAAATAATTAAGTATATTATAATATAAGATGCATTTCTGTTCTGTATGTGAAAACATGTATTATATCCGTATTGATAGCGATGACCCTAATAAACTAATTTACTACTGTCGTAATTGCGGTAATGAAAATACAACCATTTCTGTTGATGATGTATGTGTCTCTAAGGTTCAACTTAAGAGAACTGAACAAACATTTACGCATATTATAAACAAATATACTAAAATGGACCCTACATTGCCGCGTATTAATAAAATCTTATGTCCTAATTCAGAATGCTCCACTAATCATACAAAGGACCCTGAGCCCAGAGAGATTATTTATATTAGATATGACGATGTTAATATGAAATACGTCTATTTGTGCTCCACTTGCGACACCGTATGGAAAACGGACGAACAGACTTGAAGTTATACGTCAGTGTCATAATCCCATACCCGCGTAAACTCATCTTCTTCATCATCTATACTATTTACATAACGTTCTGGTTTTTTTCTACATGACAAATATTCAAAAAAAGAATGTACAGACTGTGCAATGATTCCTAGAATATATACACATCTTGAATACACATGTTGACGTTTATTAAGTTTAATATACGACCTCATCTATAACATACTTATAAGAAAATTACGGGCGGGAACCGCCGTAAAAAATTGATTTTTATTTTATGTATTTAATATATAATATATAATATAATGAGCGACACTGAAGACGAACTTAGTATTTGTGTAGACGATGAAGAGGAGGAGGAGGAGGAAGAAGAAGAGGAGCCTGAAAGTAGTATGGTTCATAGTATAGTCAGAAAAGCCGCGGGAATATTAGAAAGCAGTGGACCCCATGAGGATAATGACTCAGAAATTGATGAATTAGACCCTGATTTTATAGGCGTAGGTAATGATGACGATGATGATGCGGATGATGTTGTTGATGTGGATGAAGATGATGATGATGGCAATAGTCCGTTTGACTTACAGCAACAACAAGGCGGAGCTAAACCAAAAAAAATGGTTGTTACGGCGGAACAAATCGTAGATGATGAAGAAGATGAGGATGACGACGTTAACTATCTACAAAAATTTAATAGTGAAATTAATAAAAATTATATAGCGGAATCTCATCCGGAAAGTTTAGTAAACAATTACGACGAAATCTCTGTATTAACTAAAATTATAAGGGATTCGTCTAATATTATTATTGATGACCTACATAAAACAGTGCCTTACTTGACAAAATACGAGAAGGCTAGAATTATTGGTCAGCGAGCCAAACAAATCAATGCGGGAGCAACACCGTTTGTAAAGGTGCCTGCTAATGTAATTGATGGATATTTGATTGCTGAAATGGAATTGACTGAAAAACGCATTCCTTTTATCATTCGCCGACCTTTACCTGGAGGTGCGTGCGAATATTGGAATGTAAAAGATTTGGAAGTACTACACTTTTAAGGAAACCAAGGTTCTTCACTTTAGGTGAGAACCCTCCTTAACCTTTATCGTACCATTGTTGCGATGCAACAGCACATGTGTCCTGCTTTTTACTATAAAGTCATATATTTATTTGTTTTCTGACCACTAGCTGTTTCAATGAAACAAGAAACAAACTCTGTAATACCACGGAAAATCATAGAATTTCCTTGGTATTATAAAGATTAACGAAGTTGGGGTTGGCGCAGCCAAGGGCTTTGCCCCCGTAAAAGTTCTTCACCACACGTATATGTGAGTGAGAACACTCCCTTCACTTCACTCGCGTACGTGTGGTGAGTAAATATATAAACATGAGAATACAAGTTGTACCGACTATTATATGTTCGTATTCAGCTGCACCTGTTGCTAAAGCAGTAGTTCCTTTATATAATTTTGTGTCTGATTCCAGTAAATTTTTGATGCGAAAATAGAAAAACAATGATCCTACACCATACAATAAAAAAAATAAAGCAGGAATATTTACTTTACGCATAAAAGTTAAATAGCATAACATAAGC